>JFJP01037719.1_pt1 | contig 23594 bp, 22 predicted proteins | sample 431651 | NCBI WGS metagenome assembly JFJP01 (sample SAMN02602958, study PRJNA72255) | Microbial mat metagenome, whole genome shotgun sequencing project. | biome: fresh water; feature: sink hole; material: water; isolation source: purple microbial (photo- and chemosynthetic) mats found in...
ACTTTAGATGCTGTGGCTCAACCCGATGCATTGACTTCGTATTTGAATGCTATTGTAGGTGCTCGCACCAATAACCGCGATGCAGTTTATGCTGGTCTTCGCAAAGCTGTAAGCATGGATGCCGCTTACAAAGCAAAAGCTAAAAACGATATAGAATTTGCTAAATTCAATACCGAAGATGCTTTCAAGGCAATTGTTCAATAGTTCATTATAAAGTTAAAATATCAAATAAAAGGTTTCGTTCATTATGAACGAAACCTTTTTTAATTAAGTAGGAGCTTTAGTTTAAATTATCTACCCAATAAATGGGGAAATAATTGAACGATTTTGTTACTTTTTTGTTACAACATAAAATATGCTTTATTTTACACGCAACTAATGAATAAAAACAAAGTATTTGAGCAGCGCTTACAAGCATTGCAAGAAATGGAACGAAATGCAGCACACAAGCAGCATTTAAAGGGCAAACTTACAGCCCGCGAACGTATTAATATCCTCTTCGACGAAGGCACTTTTTTTGAACTCGACGCCTTTGTAGCTCCCACACAACATCCGATAAGCAGCCGTCAAACCAATTTTGGCGATGGCGTTGTTGTAGGTCGTGGTTTGGTGCAAGGTCGAAGTGTGTTTGCTTATGCGCAGGATTTTACTGTTCTGGGTGGCTCATTGGGTTATGCTCACGGTATGAAAATTGCCAAAGTGCAAGAAATGGCGCTTAAACTTGGGGCACCTGTGGTTGGTTTAATGGATTCGGGCGGTGCTCGTATTCAGGAAGGTGTAAAAAGTCTTTCGGCTTATGCTATTATTTTTCGAAATAATGTGCGCTCTTCGGGTATAATTCCGCAAATATCAGCTATTTTGGGCCCAGCGGCAGGTGGTGCAGTGTATTCGCCTGCTTTGACTGATTTTGTATTTATGACAAATCAAACCTCGTACATGTTTGTAACGGGCCCTGATGTGGTTCGCGAAGTGCTCAACGAAGAAATTGATATGGAAGGATTGGGTGGGGGTAATGTACATGCTCAAAAAAGTGGTGTGGCACAATTTCTTTCAGATGATGAAGAACATACGATACTACTCATTCGCAAACTATTATCTTATATTCCTTCGAACAACTACGATACTTTACCTGTTTCGAATGTGGTAAAAGTAAATAAGTCGCGTCAGGAATATCTCAATAAAATTATACCCGATGATCCGAATCGTCCCTACGACATGAAGGAAGTAATCAATATTTTAGTTGATAAAGATACTTTTTTTGAAGTACATGAGAAATTTGCCCAAAATATATTGGTAGGTTTTGCACGTCTCAACGGAAAATCGATTGGTATAGTGGCTAATCAGCCTAAAGTTATGGCTGGCACTTTAGACATTAACGCCAGTATTAAAGGCGCTCGCTTTGTACGCTTTTGCGATGCATTCAACATTCCATTGCTTATTTTGGAAGATGTACCCGGATTTTTGCCAGGCATTGAACAAGAGCACAACGGAATTATTCGTAATGGTGCAAAATTGCTTTATGCTTTTTGCGAAGCTACCGTACCTAAAATTACCATTATTACTCGTAAAGCGTATGGTGGAGCCTATATTGTAATGAGTAGTAAAAATACAGGTGGAGACTTTAACTTTGCTTGGCCTACAGCCGAAATTGCTGTAATGGGACCTGCTGGGGCTATTAAAATTGTGAATAAACACGAGTTAGCAAAAGCCGAGAACAAAGCTGAAATGGAAAAAATACTTACGGATAAATACAAAGAGGACGTTGCAAATCCTTACAAAGCCGAAGAGCTTGGCTTGATTGACGAAGTTATTCTGCCTTCGCGCTCGCGCGATATATTAATTAATGCTTTTGAAGTCTTGTCGAACAAACAATACCGCAAACCTGCACGCAAACACGGAAGTATACCGTTGTAAGTTAGTTTATTGGTTAGTTGGTTCATCTGTTAATTTGTAAAATGTCATTTGAATCAACGAGCGAACTAATTAACGAATCAACCAATTAACTAATCAACCAATCAACGAATTAACTAATTCACCAATCAACTGATTAACCAAGAAAGAATGAAAAAAAGAATTTTAATAGCTAACAGGAGCGAAATAGCGATACGTATTATTCGTGCGGCTCACAAATTGGGCATGGTGGCGGTAGTTTTCAAAAGCGACCGTGAGCCTGAAGCTATGTATTTGCGTTTTGCCGACGAAATTATCTACACAAAAGATAGCAGTAACGAAAAGGCAATTTTTTTGGATTCGCAACGCATCGTTCAGTTAGCTGTCGAACATAATATTGATTTAATCCATCCTGGATATGGCTTTTTATCCGAAAATCCCGAATTTGCACAGCTTTGTGAAGATAATGGATTAAACTTTGTGGGACCTTCGCCTCAATTAATTCGCGACATGGGGCTTAAAACAGTGGCAAAAAGCATGGCTATCGAAGCTGGTTTGCCTTTGGTTCCTGGAAGCGATGGTCCAGTGCGCGACGCTCAAGTGGCGAAAGAATTTGCAGATAAAATTGGCTATCCCGTTATTCTGAAAGCTTCTGCTGGTGGTGGTGGACGTGGAATGCGTATTGTAGAAAAGCCCGAAACGATTGAGCGTAATTTTAAATCGGCTTCCGACGAGGCTTTAGCTGCTTTTGGAAACGGTGATATGTTTATCGAAAAGTATTTACAAAACCCCAAACACCTTGAGTTTCAAATTTTGGGCGATAAACATGGTAATGTGGTGCATCTTGGCGAACGCGAATGCTCGTTGCAACGCAAGCATCAAAAAATAATGGAAGAAGCACCATCTGCAAGTGTAACACCACAAATGCGTCAGGAAATGGGCGATATGGCGGTGCGTTTTGCAAAAGCTATTGGCTATTTTTCGGCAGGCACTATCGAGTTTATTATGGACGAAGATGGTTCGTACTACTTTATGGAAATGAATACGCGTATTCAGGTGGAGCATCCTGTTACTGAGCAGGTTACGGATGTCGATTTAGTAGATTGGCAAATTCGAGTTGCGCTTGGCGAAGTATTGACATTGAAGCAAGAGGAAATTAAAATTAACGGTTGGGCTATTGAAGTTCGTGTAAATACCGAAGACCCTCAAAATCGTTTTAGTCCACAAACAGGCTTAATCGACTTAATAAAATTTCCCGAAGGCGAATATATTCGTATCGAAACGGGGGCAGAAAATGGATCGGTAGTAACGCCTTATTTCGATTCGATGATTGCCAAAATTATTGTAACTGGAAATGACAGACAAGATTGTATTGCTAAAACTTTTGAGGCGCTTTCTAATTTTAATCTAAATGGATTAAAAACAACAGTACCTTTTTGTCGTGCAGTGCTTCAACATCCTGCTTTTGTAGATGCAAGCTATACAACACGTTGGGTCGATTCGGTTTTTAATATCGAAATGCTTGAAAATGAAGATGAGGAAATTATAGCTTCGTTGGCGGCCACAATTATGTATGCGCAAGAATATTTGCAACTTTCGTCAGACATTCCTTCGTACAAAAGTGATAGACTGAATGTGTGGGTACTCAACAAACGATTGAATTATTAGTTTATAGTTTAAAGTTTAGAAATTTAATAAAAAAAGAAATATTCCTCAAGCCCCTAATGTGGTTATTAAGAATGGTATTCGATGAAAGTTTCATGCAAATGAATCGAATATAGTTGACAAAAGTAACTTTACATCCCCTTTAGGGGCTTGGGGCAGTTAGTTACTCAATTGTAAATAGTAAATAGATAAATAGTAAATAGTCTCATGGGAACTTCATATCTTTACAACCGCGATGCATCGCGTCTTTTTATTGCCGTTCGCGACAATGGCAAACGTCATAAACTTTTTATACCAAAGGAATCTAAACCAGCCATAGATGGCGTAGAGTTGGATATTAACTTTGTGGAACAAGAAGATTTTCATTATACTTTTGAATGGAAAGGCAAAAGCTTTCATTGCGAATTGGTATCGCGCGACCAAAATAAGGCTATTGTTAAGGTGAATGGGGTGGAGTACAAATACAGTATCGAATCTATCTTTTCGTACGTACGCCGTGGTATGATTAATAGCGACGCCAACAAAATTGACGAAAACAACATTAACGCCCCTATGCCCGGCAAAATTGTTGAACTTTTCCTTTCGGAGGGCGATTTGGTAAACGAGGGTGAAGCTATTCTCACACTCGAAGCTATGAAAATGCAGAATGAAATTACAGCTACTTGTAATGGTGTTATTCGCAAAATTAAAGTCCAACCCGGACAATCGGTTATGAAAGATGAGTTATTGGTAGAAATTCAGTCGATAGAAGTATAATTTGTCCGGTTGGTTATCGGGAGTGTTGATATGCAAATTAGCCAATCAACAAATTAACCGATTAACTAATCTACCAATGAACAAATCAACCAAACAACCGATGAACAAATCAACCAATCAACCAAATAACCAAACTACTAATCAACCGATGAACAAATGAACTTCACCGCCATTGATTTCGAAACAGCACATGCCCAATTTCCTTGTGAAATTGGGTTTACGCGTGTTGTAGATGGTGTTATTACCGAATCCAAATCATGGCTTATCAAACCGGCTTGCTTTCCGTATATGAATCCATGGAACGAACGGGTACATGGTATTACCTCAGCCGATTTAGTACATGCTCATACTTTTGAAGAACTATGGCCAACACTACGAACATATCTCGAAGACCAATACGTAGTGGCTCATAATGCAGCCTTCGATATGGGTGTTTTGCGCGCCACTTTGGCACATTACGATTTGGCAGTTCCGTGGGTCGATTATTTTTGTAGTGTGAGCCTTTCGCGCAAAGCCTGGAAACAATTGCCAACTCATTCGTTGGGAGCACTTTGCGAATTTCACAATATTCGTTTCAATCACCACCGCGCAGGCGACGATGCTCATGCTTGTGCATTGATTGCTCTAAAAGCTTTCGATTTATTTTCGGCTCAAACAGTGCCCGATGGGATTGCACTTTCTGGTATTAAACTTCGTAAACTTCAAAAATAATTTTTTGAATTCGCAATTACCGCTCTCTTTTATACAATTTTATAGATACAACTGACATTGCTTAACGTTATTTCCGAATGATGCTGTATGTTGGTGCTACATAAAATTGTAATTTTGTAAAATTAAAAAAAGTTGATAATATGGATAAATTACGCTTTCAGAGTTTTGCAAGCGGAAGTAGTGGAAATTGTTATTATATTGGTAATGCATCGCAGGGAATTTTAATTGATGCAGGAATACCTGTTAAAATGATTCGTAAATGTTTGAGAAATATAGATTTAGATTTTGAAAATATACTTGGTGTTTTTGTAACGCACGATCATGCCGACCATATAAAGTCGGTGGGGGTGTTGGGCGAAAAATTTAATATTCCAGTTTATACTACCGAATTGGTGCATCAAGGCATTGCGCGCAATTATGGCGTTACCGAAAAGCTCTTTCAAAGCAAACGATTTATCGAAAAAAATAAAGCATTTACAATTGGCGATTTTACTGTAACTGCATTTCCTGTTTCGCACGATGCAACTGATAATATGGGATTTACAGTTGAGTACAAAGACAAGCGCTTTGTGTTTGCAACCGACTTAGGTTACGTTGGCGAAGAGGCAGCTTTGCATTTGGAGCAGGCAAACTACATGGTTTTTGAAGCAAACTACGATGAGCAAATGTTGGACAATGGTATGTATCCACCTCATTTAAAAATACGGATAAAAGCGGATACCGGACATTTAAGTAATACGCAATGCGGACAGTTTTTGGCGAAAAGTTACAAAAACCATTTGAAAAATGTATTTTTATGCCATTTAAGTCGCGAAAACAATATGCCTGATATAGCTTTCGAAACCGTAAAAAGTTTTTTAGATGACATAAATATAGTTGTAGGGTCAGATATTGAGTTAGTTACGTTAAATAGATATATTCCTTCTGAATTATATATTTTCGATTGATACAAATTCATTTTTCATTCATTTTCTTATTCATTTTTCAGAATTATGGCGACCAAATTAGTAATTATCCCTACTTACAACGAAAAAGAAAACATCGAGAATATAATTCGAGCTGTTTTTAACTTGCCAGAAATGTTTCACATTCTGATTATTGAAGATGGCTCGCCTGATGGTACAGCTGCTATTGTAAAACAATTGCAACGAGAATTTTCTAAGCAACTTTTTATGGTGGAGCGTAAAGGTAAACTTGGTTTAGGTACTGCCTATATTGCTGGCTTTAAGTGGGCTTTGGAGCATCAATATGATTATATTTTTGAAATGGATGCCGATTTTTCACACAATCCAACCGATTTACCCAAACTTTATCGTGCATGTTCGGAGCAAGGAGCCGATGTGGCTATTGGTTCGCGTTATGTTAGTGGCGTTAATGTAGTTAACTGGCCTATTGGTAGGGTTTTAATGTCGTATTTTGCTTCGAAATATGTGCGCTTTGTACTCGGTATGAAAATTTCGGATACCACAGCTGGCTTCAAATGTTATCGAGCTAATGTATTGAAAAAAATTGATTTAGATAAAATTAAATTCAAAGGATACGCTTTTCAGGTAGAAATGAAATTTACAGCTTTTAAATGCGGATTCCAATTAGTAGAAGTTCCTATTATATTTATTAACAGAGAATTAGGAACGTCAAAAATGAGCGGAGGTATTTTCAGTGAAGCATTTTTGGGTGTAATTCAATTAAAAATAAATAGTTGGTTTAAAAAATATCCGCAGAAGAAATGATACTTATCAAAAACGCTACCATTATCAACGAAAATAAAACCTTTATAGGCTCTGTTCTTGTTGAAAATGAATACATTAAAGCTATTTTCGAAGGAGATGCACCAATCGAAATAGAAGGTGCTTATACTACCCTCGATGCAACTGGTAAATTGTTAATTCCAGGTGTTATCGACGACCAAGTTCATTTTCGTGAACCCGGATTAACGCACAAAGGAAATATTTACAGCGAATCGAAAGCTGCGGTAGCTGGTGGTGTTACATCGTACATGGAAATGCCCAATACCATGCCACTCACAATCACTATCGAAGCACTCGAAGATAAGTACAAGCTTGGAGCAGAGAGGTCGTTCGCTAACTATTCCTTCTATATGGGTGCAACCAATACCAATTTGGATGAGTTACTTAAAGTAGACCCGCGAAAGGTATGTGGTTTGAAGATATTTATGGGTTCTTCGACAGGTAACATGCTGGTTGATAATAAGGAAGCACTAGCTAATGTTTTTGCAGAAATACCAATGCTAATTGCCACTCACTGCGAAGATGAAGCCACCATACAAGCAAATAAAGCGTATTATAAAGCTCTCCATGGCGACGATTTGCCCATACAGTTTCATCCACTAATTCGCAATGCCGAAGCTTGTTACAATTCGTCGTCGTATGCAGTGGAATTGGCAACAAAATTCAATGCGAGATTACATGTTTTGCACATTTCGAGCGAACGCGAAATGTCGCTTTTTGATAATAAACTTTCTTTAGCTGATAAAAAGATAACTTCCGAAGTTTGTGTGCATCATTTGTGGTTTTCGGATAAAGATTATGCTAAGTATGGGAATCGAATAAAATGGAATCCTGCAATAAAAGCCGAAACCGACCGTTTGGCATTAATTGATGCTTTGAATGAAAACAAAATAGATGTAGTTGCTACCGACCATGCACCGCATTTATTGCGCGAGAAAGAAGGTAATTGTTTAAAAGCAGCTTCGGGCGGCCCACTAATCCAACACTCTTTAGTTGCCATGTTGCAAATGGTTAAAAATGGAGTATTTACTTATGAAAAGGTGGTGGATAAAATGTGTCACGCAACGGCACAATTGTATCGTGTTGAAAAACGAGGTTACATTCGTCCGGGTTACTTTGCCGATTTAGTTTTGGTCGACCCCAAATTGCAAAATACGGTAACAACTGACAAATTACTGTATTTCTGTGGCTGGTCGCCTTTCGAAGGTACTACATTCGACCATACAGTGCTTAAAACATGGGTCAACGGACAATTAGTTTATAACGAAGGTAGTGTTGATGAAAATGTGCGTGGACGTCGATTGACTTTTAATTTATAAAAGATGATACAAAGAAATTTTGAGCTGAAAATTGAATTGCTGATGTTAATTCTAGCTACTTTATTATTAGTTAGTTGTGTAGCTAAAACAAATCCTGAAAAAAAAGTAGAATATATACACAACGAAGGCAAGGCTCAGGGTACTTATTATTCTGCAACTTATTTGCATCCCGATGGCAAAGATTTACAGGCACAGTTAGATTCTTTTTTTAACGCATTCGATTTATCTTTGTCCACCTACAATCCAAAATCGCTGATTTCTCGTATCAATAGGAACGACACGGCTACAACGGATCATTATTTCGAAACAATTTTCGAAGCTTCGCAAATAGTTTCTGAGGCTACTGGCGGCGCTTTCGATATAACAGTGGCACCTCTCGTTAATGCGTGGGGATTTGGTTTTGGAAAAAGAGACCGAAGCCAAGAGCCTGATTTATCTAAATTTATGCCTTTAATAGGGTTTAATAAAGTGAAATTGATAAATCATAAAATTATAAAAGAGAATGAAGCTATTATGATTGATGTAAGTGCCATTGCACAAGGTTATTCAGCCGATTTGATAGCTGAAATTTTTGAAAAAAATGGCTGCGAACATTATATGATTGATATTGGTGGCGAAATTGTATGCAAAGGCAGTAATCCAAAAGGTAAAAACTGGCAGATAGGAATTGATAAACCTGTTGACGATTCGTTGAATGTGAGTGGCGAGCTGCAAACAATAATTAGTATCACAAATCGCGGATTAACGACTTCGGGTAATTACCGTCAATTTTACCTCAAAGATGGTAAAAAATATGCCCATACGATAAATCCAAAAACAGGGCGACCAGTTAATCATAATTTGTTGAGTGCTACAGTTGTAGCTGCTAACTGTACCACTGCCGATGCTTATGCAACTGCCTTTATGGTATTGGGTAAAGATAGTGCGATGGCACTATGTAAACGAACACCCGATATGGATTGCTATCTGATTTTTACCGATAAAAGCGGAAAATATCAGGTAGTTTATACCGACGGCTTTAAAAAATACTTAACAGAATAGTATTTTGAACTTTGTGTTTTGGGTTTAAAACCCTAAAAATAATGATTTTATTTTTTTATTACCAATATATTAACTACTTTTGCAGTCCGAATTTTATTTATGAAACGAAACGCAATTATTCTTTTTTTCTCACTAATTTTATTCGCATCATGTGGTGAATATCAGAAGATTCTGAAAAGTACCGATCCTGAATTGAAATTTACCAAAGCAGTGGAATATTTCGATAAAAAGGACTACATGAGGGCTACAACTTTGTTCGACGAAATAGCGACCTATTTTAAAGGCACTGATCGCTCGGAAACAATTTTGAACTATATGTCTAAAGCGTATTTGGGTCAAAAAGATTATTTTACGGCAAGCGAATATTTCAAAACTTACGTAAAAACCTATCCTAAAGGTAAATATATTGTTGAATCGAAATTTATGATAGGATACTGTTACTATTTAGATTCGCCAGATGCTCGACTTGACCAAACAGCCACCAACGATGCTGTTGTAGCTTTGCAGGAATTTGTAGATGTATATCCCGAAAGTGAACGTGTGCCAGAAGCAATGAAATTGTTAGATGAATTGAATGATAAAATAGCTTACAAATACTATCTGAATTCAAAATTGTATTTTAATTTAGGTAACTACTTGGGAAATAATTACGAGTCCTCTGTCATTACGGCTCAAAACGCATTGAAACGCTTTCCTTCAAATAAGTACCGTGAGCAATTATCAATGTTGATATTAGAAGCAAAATACGAACAAGCATTTCAGAGTGTTGAAGATAAAAAATTAGACCGCTATCGGGCAACAATAGACGAATACTTCAATTTTATCAACGAATATCCCGAGGGTAAATTGCGTAAGCAGGCAGATAAAATTTATAACGAATCGAAAAAAATAGTCAAAGAATAAATAATTCAGAAATTATGGAACATAAAAAAATGAATACTCCCTTGAGCACAATTTCGCGCGACATGAATACGATAAGCGAAAATGTTGGTAATGTTTACGAAACAGTAAAAATTATTGCTAAACGCTCTAATCAGATTACCGCCGAAGTAAAAGCTGAGCTTGATAAAAAATTAGTCGAGTTCTCATCGATGAACGAAAACATTGAAGAGGTATTCGAAAACCGTGAGCAAATTGAAATATCACGTTTTTACGAAAAACTTCCAAAAGCAACTTTAGTAGCTACACAGGAATTTATTGAAGACAAAGTTTATTATCGTAATCCTATTAAAGATAGTAAGTTAAAGTAGCCTATTTAAACTTTAGGTTTATAAAAGATACAAGTAAAAGAGCATCGTTATTTTCGAATAACTTTGTTCTTTTATTTTTTAGGTGTGATGAATTTGCCATTTTTTTTGTAAATTTGTAGAACAAAATTTTAGAGTTAATCAATATGCTAAGAGGAAAAAAAATTATTTTAGGAATAACAGGCAGTATAGCTGCCTACAAAGCTGCTTCGTTGGTTCGCCTTTTTGTAAAGCAAGGTGTTCAAGTTAAAGTGATTATGACGCCACTGGCAAAAGAATTCATAACTCCACTCACTATGGCAACTTTATCAAATAATCCGATTTTAGTTGATTTCTTTAATCCTGAAAATGGGGATTGGAATAGTCATGTGGATCTGGGAATGTGGGCTGATGCCTTAATTATTGCACCTGCAACTGCCAATACACTTGGCAAAATGGCAACTGGTGTGGCCGACAATCTTTTGCTAACAACTTATTTGTCAGCTAAATGTCCCGTTTTTATAGCCCCCGCTATGGATTTGGATATGTTTGCACACCCAACTACAAAACGCAATTTGCAAACGCTAAAATCGTTTGGAAATCAAATAATTGAGCCCACAGTAGGGGAGTTGGCTAGTGGACTTGAAGGGAAAGGGCGCATGGAAGAGCCTGAAAATATTGTTCGGTATTTGGATGACTTTTTTACCCCCAAAAAAATGGCAGGTAAAAAAGTGCTTATAACTGCTGGCCCTACATACGAAAAGGTTGATCCTGTACGTTATTTAGGTAATTTTTCGTCTGGAAAAATGGGTTTTGCGTTGGCCGAATCATGTGCGCGTCAAGGTGCTGAGGTTACGCTCATTGCTGGTCCCGTAAAACTGCGAGCAAGCCATCAGAATATAAATCGTATTGATGTAGACTCGGCCGAGGAAATGTATAAGGCAGTAATGAGCCGCTTCGACAAAATGGACGGTGCGATATTGTGTGCCGCTGTGGCTGACTTTACGCCAATTCATAAATCGAAATCGAAAATTAAACGTGAAAAGGAAAATTTACTACTTGAATTAAAGCCTACAAAAGATATTGCAGCTGCAATTGGTAAAATTAAAAAAGGCGAACAGTTTGTAGTTGGTTTTGCGCTGGAATCGGAAAATGAGGAACAGAATGCTATTGACAAAATGAAGCGCAAAAACTTCGATTTTATCGTGCTGAATTCTCTTCAAGACCATGATACTGGTTTTGGGTTCGATACCAACAAAGTTTCAATCATTCATCCATCGGGTTTGAAAAAGTATTTTGAATTAAAAAGCAAATTGAATGTGGCCGATGATATTGTGAATGAGATAAATACATTGATTTTTTAATAGAATTATTGAATGAAAAAAATTGTTGCATTTCTGGTTTTACTACTTTTTATGTTTCCTGTTTATTCGCAGGAGTTAAAATGTACTGTTACTATTAATTCGGATATGGTGCAAGGTACCAATAAATCAGTTTTTAATACCTTGCAAAAATCAGTTTCGGAGTTTATTAATGCTCGGCGTTGGTCGGAAATGACTCATACTACTGCCGAAAAAATTGAATGCAGCATAACAATTGTGGTAAAACAAGTGGAAGGCGACCAGTTTACCGCTGATATTCAGGTACAATCGCGTCGACCAGTTTATAATTCGGCTTACAACACCACACTATTCAACTTCAAAGACAATTATTTCACTTTCGATTACAAGGAATTTGACCAATTGGAAATGAATGAAAGTACAATAACTTCGAATTTAACAGCGGTTTTGGCTTATTATTCATACATTATCATTGGTTACGATCTTGATTCGTATAGCCGATTAGGTGGTACGCCTTTTTTCGAAGCTGCCGAACGAATTGTAAATGCGGCACAAGCTGCCGATTTAGTTGGATGGAAGGCTTTTGAAAGTAGTAAAAATCGTTATGCTTTGGTTAATAATTTAACTGACGAAGCTTTTAAAAAATACCGTAATTATTTTTACGAATATCACCGTTTGGGACTGGACGAAATGTCGATAAACATGACCAATGCTCGTGCTAAAATTGCTACGGGGCTTCCATTGTTGCGCGAAGCCAACAGAGCACGGCCATCGGCTATAATTATAGCCTCATTTCTTGATGCTAAAAACGATGAATTGATAAATATATTCTCGAAAGCTACTGATAAAGAAAAAAAAGAAGCGGTAGAAATTCTGATGGATGTAAATCCCACACAAACTGAGCGTTACGAAAAAATATTGAAAAATTAAAAATGCTAAAATCGTTATACATTTGTAATTATGCCCTCATTTCGGAGCTCGAAATTGATTTTGAATCTGGATTTTCATCGATAACAGGTGAAACTGGTGCTGGTAAATCAATTATTCTTGGTGCTTTGTCGCTTATTTTGGGGCAACGCGCCGACACCAAGGCCATTAAAACAGATACAGATAAATGTATCATCGAAGCCACTTTTGACATTTCTGGTTATACCAAACTTGCCGCGTTTTTTAACGTAAATGATATTGATAATTCCGATTCGACCTGTATTATTCGACGAGAACTAACAGGAGCTGGAAAATCACGTGCTTTTATCAACGACACACCTGTTTCACTTCAAGTTTTACGCGATTTAACCGTTCAATTAATCGATATACATTCGCAGCACGATAACCTCTTGATTTCCAATCCTACCTACCAATTGGATGTGGTAGATACCATTGCACAAAACTCTGAACTGCTAAAAACATATTCAACTGCTTTTGAACAATGGCAACAACAGCTTGCCAATCTTAAAAAGTTAGAACAGAATGCAAAACGCTATTCTACCGAGCTTGATTACATTCAATTTCAGTACAATCAATTGACAGAAGCTAACTTACAGACTGGAGAACAGGAAGAGCTTGAAATTGAACAAGATACGCTATCACATGCCGAAGAAATAAAAATTGAATTACTTTCATCCCAAATGCTTTTTGAAGATGAGAAAGCAGTTCTTTCCTTACTGAAAGAAATTGTTAATTCAGTTTCAAAAATTAAAAGTTTTATACCTAATAACGCTGATTGGATGGAGCGATTACAGTCGGCTTTCATCGAATTAAAAGATATTAATTCTGAACTTTCTTATTTTGCCGATAAGGTAGAAAATAATCCCGAACGTTTATTGTTGGTCGAAAATCGCTTGAGCGAATTGTTTACTTTGCAAAAAAAATACAAAGTAAGTACAGTGGAAGGTTTAATAGATATACGCGATGAGTTCGAGCTTCAACTACAAAAAATTGAATCGTTCGACGAAGATATACAATTGTTACAAGCTCAAATTGATTTATTATTTACAACTGTGAAAGAGCTTTCAGAAAGAGTTACAGCTTCACGTCAAAACGTATTGGTTCAAATTGAACAACACATGATAAGTAGCTTAACGGAACTCGGAATGCCTAATATCCAGTTTAAAGTACAATTAACCAATTCAGAAGTTTTTTATGTAACTGGTCAAAATGAAATACAATTTCTTTTTTCGGCAAATAAAAATAGGGAAGTGCAGCCAGTTCAATTAATAGCATCTGGTGGAGAAGTTTCGCGCTTAATGTTATCTATCAAAGCATTAATTGCTAATAAATCTGATTTGCCAACAATCATTTTCGACGAAATAGATACGGGTGTTTCGGGGGAAATTGCTCATAAAATGGGTGAAATTATGCACGATATGAGTACTTCAATGCAAGTAATTACCATCACTCATTTACCACAAATTGCTGCCAAAAGTTTGGCTCAATACCGTGTGTATAAAGATGATTCGGGCAATCAGACTCAAACATTTATAGAAAAACTCAATACCGAGCAACGTATTAACGAAATTGCTCACATGTTGAGTGGTAAAAATTTATCGGAAATTTCGGTGCTGAATGCGAAAGAATTATTGGGCTTGAATGCCTAGTATTATTTGATAAACATAGCCGAACGAATGGCTTCTGCTACCTCTTTTCCTTTAAAATCGCTCACAATCATTAGTGCAAAATCCATAGCTGTACCAGCAGCTTTTGCGGTGTAAATATTTCCTGAGTAAATAGCATCTACATTCGAAATGGTAGCTTCTACTAATTGATTTTCGAATCCCGGATAGCAAATTGCCTCTTTATCAGCTAATAATCCCATTTTACCAAAAACGGAAGGTGCAGCACAAATAGCCGCCATCTTATTGCCTTTATTGGAATGCTTTTGAATCAGGGCTTTTAAGCCGCTATGATTATCAAGATTTATTGTTCCGGGAAGTCCACCAGGTAGAAACAACAAGCTATCTTCTACAAAATTAGTTTCTTCAAAAATACTGTCCCCCAAAATGGTAATACCATGAGCACCTGTAACGGTTTTTTCGTTGCTAATAGAAACTGTTGTTACAATTATTCCGGCGCGACGAAAAATATCGATAGGAGCGATGGCTTCAATCTCTTCGAAGCCTTCGGCTAAAAAAAGGTATATTTGCATATTAGCGAAGTTTAAAATTATATGTTATCGAGCCAGTTGAAACGCCATTACCAGAAGAAAAGCGTGTTCGTTTGGCTGCTGATGTGGCTGCATTACGAGTAGCAGCATCCGAAATGGTAGTGGGTGAACCAATTGTTGCTCCAATTACATTGCCATTTTCGTCGACACGAATATTTACGGTAACTTTTCCTTCTACGTTATTATCGTAACTAGGTGTTACTAGAGTCCCGTTGAGCGAACGACCATTGAGCGACCACGAATTGCCACCCGAATTACCCGAACCTGCTGGATTACCCTGACGACTATCACCCGACGTTGTGCCACTTCCTGCAGAATTATTATTACCAAAAAGCCCATTCATGGCATTAGCTTTATCAATAGCTTCTTGCTGTGCTTGTTTTTTTTCGTTAGCAATCCGTATTTCTTCCAATCGTTGACGTTCAAGAGCTTCCTTTTCTTTTTTGTCTTTTTTCTTTTGTTCGGCAATTGCCAACGAATTGTCGTTTTGTGTCAACACTTCCTGTTTCTCAGGCTTGGTTGTTGCTGGCGGTGGAGTTACCGGCTTTACTGTTGGTTGTTCGGTAGGGGTTTCAGTTTTGCCGCTACCCATATCTACTTCGCCAAAACTCACCATAATACCCTCGTCTTCAGGCTCTTTTTGTCCTGGCATAACAAGCAAAAATAATAAAAGAATCAGTAACCCTACGATGAGTACCGAACCTGTTATTCCATATATTTTAGACCTTCTCACTTGGACGATGATTTTGTAGCAATAACCAATTTAAGTTTATGCTGATTGGCAATATCCAACACTTTGACTACTTCTTTGTAAGCAATATCTTGGTCGGCGTGTAAAGCAATATAGGTAGTTGTATCTTTGGCAACTAAACTCATAATATACCCTTCGAGGGCTTCAGCTGCTACTTGAGTAGGCAAATCGGAGCCAATAGCAACAAAATAATTTCCTTGTGCATCGATAGATACTTTGGCAATAACCGACTTAGTTGTAGTTGTAGCTTTACTTTGAGGTAGATTTATTTTTATATCGTTGGGCGACGACATGGTTGAAGCTATGATAAAAAATAGCAACAACAGAAATATAATATCTGTCATCGAAGACATTGAAAAACCGGCTTCGGCTTTAATTCTTTTTTTTAATGCCATTTCTTTATAAAGTTAGAAATTAGTTGATTAGTTCTTCTGTTAATTAGTTCATCTGTTAATTAGTTCATCTGTTAATTAGTTCATCTGTTGATTAGTTCATCTGTTAATTAGTTTATTGACACATTGCCACATCATCACATTGCCACATCAACACATCAACACATTGCCACATCATCACATCATCACATCATCACATCAACACATCATTACGCTGGTTCATTCAATAAATCCAAAAACTCCATAGTACGACCTTCGAGTTTACGAACAACAGATTCTACTCTCGAAACCAGATAGTTGTATGCAAAATAAGCAATAATTCCAACAATAAGTCCACCAATAGTTGTTACCATAGCTTGATACATACCTATCGATAAGTCGCTCATCTGAATAGTGCCAGAGTTGTTAAGCGACATGTTATAAAACGTTGTAACCATACCTGTTACTGTACCCAAAAATCCAAGCATTGGCGCACCGCCCGAAACAGATGCCATAAATACAAGTCCCTTTTCGAGTTTAGCAACTTCCAGATTACCAACATTCTCGATTGCAACCAGCACATCGCTCATAGGGCGACCTAAACGACTAATTCCTTTTTCGACCATACGAGATGTTGGTGTATTAGTATCACGGCAAAGTTTAACAGCTGCATCAATTTTACCATCATAAATATAATCTTTAATGCGATTCATAAACGAATTATCTTCTTTCAATGCGCCTTTGAGGGTTACTAATCGTTCGATTAATAAATATATGGCAAAAGCCAGCATTAAAATCAATACATACATAATGGGGCCACCGTACTGAAACATTTCCCATAAATTCATTTCTTTTGTAACTGTTTCGGTTGTTGTAATGGCAGCATTTACAACAGTATCAGCTACTTGTAGGATAAGCATTAAGTTCATAAATTATATTTTTTTTTAATTTTACTTCTTGAATTTCAATCTTGATTCTAAAATATGATAAGTTTACAAATTTCGTACCGTAAAAATATAGTACAAAGTTACAAAATAAAAAAGAACTGCAAAAAATTTAGAGATTTAAATTTTTTGCAGTTCTTGATTGCATTTAAAAATATGTAATTATCTACTTATTTTGCAGCTGCTTCAGCATCTGTTATCATTTTTTCGCTTGCATACATATATACTTCTACACGTCGGTTAGCGGCACGTCCAGCAGCAGTTGCATTGTCGCCAACAGGTTCCGAAAAATCTTTTCCTTCAATTTTCTTCAATTGAGTAGTGGCTACACTTTGAGAAGTTAAATAATTTGCCACCGACTGTGCACGTTCCAATGATAATTTTTGGTTAATTTCCAATTTGCCGGTATTATCTGTATGACCCATAACAGCAATATCCATGGTGGCATTTTCGGTTAAAATTTTAGCAAATTTATTCAAAGCATCTTTAGAGGCTGCATTTAATGTGCTTTTACCTGTTTGGAATAAGATACCCGAATCGAAAGTAACTTTAATAGCTTTTAAGTTATTAGCATCACGAATACTATCAACTTTAGCTCCTTCGATGGCCGCTGCTGCAGCCGCTGCTTTGTCCATTTTTTTACCAATAATAGCACCTGTAGTTGCGCCTACTGCCGTTCCAATACCAGCACCAATAGCCGCACTTTTTGCATCTTTACCGATTAATGCACCTACACCAGCACCCAACAATGCGCCTGCACCTCCACCAATCATACCACCTTTAAGCGATTTCGACATTGTGCTACAGCCTGTTATAAGCATAGTTGCTACCAGAAATAAAACTAAAACTTTTGTTGTTTTCATAAAAATAAATTTTTAAACGTTAGAAATTTTTGAATTAAATAATTATTTGATTGTTAATATTAAATTATATAACGATATTTTAATTCAATTGTTCGTTGTAAAGAGCAATTGTTTTTTCGAGACCAAAATAAAGTGCTTCGGCAATCAAAGCATGACCGATTGATACCTCGTTTATCCATGGAATATTCTGAACAAGATAATGAAGATTCTCAAGACTTAAATCGTGCCCTGCATTTAGTCCCAAGCCACAGCTTTTGGCAATTTTAGCCGCTTCGATAAATGGTAGTATGGCTTTTTCTTTGTCGGAAGTATACAAAGCAGCATACGGTTCAGTATATAATTCCACTCGATCGGCTCCAGCTTTGGCTGCATATTCAACCATTTTGGGATCGGCATTTACAAAAATAGAAACACGAATACCAGCCTGTTGAAACTCTTCTGTTATATTTTTTAGAAATTCTAAATTTCTAACTGTATCCCAGCCGGCATCGGATGTAATTGCATCGTGCGCATCGGGTACCAAAGTTACTTGATGCGGCTTCACCGCCAATACGATCTTATTAAATTCTGTATTGGGATTACCCTCAATATTAAATTCGGTAGTGAGAATGGATTTCAAATCATATACATCAGCATAACGAATGTGGCGTTGGTCGGGGCGGGGATGAACAGTAATTCCATTAGCTCCAAATTTTTCGCAATCCAATGCTACATTACAAACATTGGGTACATTTCCACCTCGAGCATTCCGTAAAGTAGCAATTTTATTAATATTTACACTTAATTTTGTCATTATTTCATTCGCTTTAATTAGCACAAAGTTACTCAAAAAATCAGATAGTAGATAAACTATACTTACCGTTTTGTTCCAATTTAAAATTCATTTTCTTTAAATAATTGATATGGTCTTCATTATCAGATGATATTTCAATTTTATGTATTTCATTTTCTGAGAAAAATTCGTTGTTATGATGGTACAGAAATTCACCTGGTTTCAAATCGCGGTACGGGGCACTTACATAGTCGAGCACTACGGAAAGCGTATTGTTATTTTTTATTCCAATAAATATTCCTGCAATAACTTCGTCGCGTAACAGGCTAAATATTAAAACATTCTCCTTTTCGTCGGACAAATTCATTAAGGTAAATCCCGGAAAAAATTGTTTAATTTCGTTTTTATTATAATCAAGATAATAATTCAGATAGCTATCCGAAAAATTTATTTTTAGCAGTTTAAAAGCATCTTTTTTAGTATAAATTTTAAACAGATAAAAAATATTGACACACACAATAAAAGTATTTAAAAAACCAACAGGCAGAGAGCCAATCATAAAGCCATATACAGTAAAGGCTATTCCACCAACCAAATTCAATATGCGAAGTTTAATGATAGAGCTCATAGTGAGCGAAATAGCGACAATAACAGAGCTGAGGTAGCCCAGCCATTCGAGCCACGAAATGTTAAATAGCATAGTATGTGTTTTTTTAGAATTTTGCGCTGTAAAATTACAATAAATTTATGGAATAATGCATTTTGAATTATCAATAAAATTATTCTTCATCCTTTTGTAATACTTTTGTGTTCTTTTGTGGTTTCCTAAATAATAATGGTAAAATAGAAGTGTATGTTTGTGAATTTGAATTTCATTTTGTTCCTTTGCATAAGTTTTAAATTAATTACACACAGATGAAATTTGCCATTTTCGGAAATACTTACAGTGATTTAACCATTACTTATTTAAAAGTTTTGTTCGATTTTTTGAAAGAGCGCAAGGTAGGAGTGATGCTCGATAGCGATTTATACGATTTTGTAAACGAAAATCAAATTTGTTGTTTAGAATATATAGAAGTTTTATCCGACGATAATTTTAATTGCGATTATGCACTTAGTATTGGTGGCGATGGAACATTTTTGAATACAGCTGCACACGTTGGGCTCAAAAATATCCCAATATTAGGTATAAATATTGGTCGCCTTGGCTTTTTGGCTGATGTGTCCGTCGAAAATATGCTCGTAGCTATAAATTCACTTTTAGAGGGTGATTTGATTGTTGAAGAACGCACTTTACTCACAGTTCGAAGTTCGGACGGAACGCAATTTGATTATCCCTATTCGCTCAACGAAATGTCGATTCTCAAGCAGGATAGTTCGTCCATGTTAAGCATACACACCACGCTCAACGGTGAGCTTGTACATACCTATCAGGCCGATGGATTGTTAGTATCCACTCCAACAGGTTCTACTGCTTATTCTTTGAGTGTAGGTGGCCCAATTGTGGTGCCCGAAGCCAGCAATTTTATACTTTCGCCCGTAGCTTCGCATAGTTTGAATGTACGTCCACTTATTGTACCCGATAATTGGATTATTGATTTAGAAGTAAAAAGCCGTACTAAATGTTATCAGTTGGCGATGGATGGTCGTACTACTATTTTGAATGAAAGTACCCGATTACGCATTTCAAAAGCAGATTTTACGATAAAAGTACTGAAACAACCCAACCACACTTTTTTTGATAATTTGAAAAATAAATTGATGTGGGGCGTTGATAAACGAAATTGAATTTGACGGAGGATAAACATAATGGATGCTGATTTGTTTTGAAAGATGCAATAGAAATGCATTATTTACAAAATTATTATCAATTATGGAACTCAAAATAAACGAATATTCTTTTGGCGAACGACCACTTGTTACATTGCCCGACCGCAATTTTTTAAAACAATTAGGCGAGGAGGGGATTCGCAGCATGGTAAGCCGACAATATGATTTGATGCGTGCGAGCGATATCAAACATCTTTTTCCTCCAACCGATGAGGCTTTTGAAAAAGCAAAACTTCATTCGTCAGATTTTATGATTCAAATTTGTGGAGGACCTGATTATTTCAATCAAAACCGTGGTAAACCCATGATGACCAAGCGTCACCAAGATTTTAAAATCACACCAGATGGCCGTCGTGTTTGGCTCGAATGTTATCGAGTTGCATTGCTCGAAACTGGTCTTCCCGAACACTTAATACACTCATTTTGGGACTATATTCATGTATTTTCGAATTGGATGGTGAATACAGAAGAAGAGTAATTGTAAACTTTAAAACAAAAAAAAACTCCGAATAGCTTTCGTTATTCGGAGTTTTTCTTTTTCCCCTTTAGGGGTTAGGGGTTCTTAAAATACCTGCTCAGCCATACGTTTGTAACCCGTATAACGCCATTTAGCATTTTCCTCGGCAGCATCAAATAGTTCTTGTGCTTCCGCAGGGAATTGTTTCAATAACGAAGTGTAACGTACTTCACCTTTGAGGAAGTTTTGGAATTCGTCCCAATTTGGTTCTTTCGAATCCAGTGTCATTGGGTTTTTTCCTTCGGCTTCCAACGCAGGATTGTAACGATACAAGTGCCAGTAACCACATTTAACAGCTAACTCTTGTTCCATATTGGCTTTACCCATACCAGTAGTTAAGCCATGGCTAATACAAGGTGAGTATGCAATTACAATTGATGGTCCATCGTACGCTTCGGCTTCGCGAAGTGCTTTGAGTGTTTGTGCTTGGTTTGCACCCATAGCTACCTGAGCTACATATACATAACCATAAGTAGCAGCAATCATTCCAAGGTCTTTTTTGCGTACTTTTTTACCCGAAGCAGCAAATTTAGCTACAGCACCTACAGGAGTAGATTTCGAAGCCTGACCGCCTGTATTTGAGTAAACTTCGGTATCGAGAACAAGGATATTTACGTTTTTGCCCGAAGCAATTACATGATCCAATCCACCGAAACCAATATCGTAAGCCCAACCGTCGCCACCGATAATCCATTGCGATTGTTTGATCAGATATTGGCTTAATTCAGCTATCTGAATACATTTATCGCATTTCTTTTCGTTTACAAGCGGCGTAATTTTAGCAGCTAATTCTTTCGATTTATCAGCATCGTTTTTAAATTCCAACCATTCGGTAAATAAGCCTTTCAACTCATCTGAGCAGCAGTTTTCTGCCATCGATTCGTTCATCAAACGTACCAAACGCTCACGCATATTGTCGTAAGCGAAAACCATACCTAAGCCAAACTCAGCATTATCTTCGAACAATGAATTAGCCCACGCTGGTCCACGACCTTCGTCGTTTACGGTGTAAGGAGTTGAAGGAGCCGAAGCAGAATAAATGGAGCTACAACCTGTTGCATTCGAAACCATCTGACGGTCGCCGAACAATTGCGTAACTAGTTTTACATAAGGAGTTTCGCCACAACCGGCACACGCACCCGAGAACTCGAACAATGGCGTTGCGAACTGTGAATTTTTCACGTTGGCTTTTGTATCTACCAAATGTTGTTTGGTTTTTACTTCGTCAACACAGAATTCCCAGTTTGTTTGGTTTTCGTATTGTGTTTCGATAGGCACCATTTTAAGCGCTTTACCACCTTTGTTTCCCGGACAAACTTCAGCACAGTTATCGCAACCCATACAGTCGAGCACATCAACCTGAATACGGAAGCTCATATCGGCAAATTGTTTACCATTAGCCTTTAAAGTATCAACTGCAAAAGGAGCTTTAGATGCTTCTACAGCATCCAAAAGGAATGGACGAATAGCAGCGTGAGGGCAAACATAAGCACATTGGTTACATTGAATACAGTTGTCTTTGTCCCAAACTGGTACAAATGCAGCTACACCACGTTTTTCAAATTTAGTTGTTCCTTGATCCCAAGTACCATCTTCGCGACCTTTAAATGCCGATACAGGTATATCATCACCTTTTTGTGCATTTACAGGAACAACAATGTTTTTTATAAAGTCTGGAACATCAGCTCCGATTACTGCATCATCGTCAAGTAAATTTGCCCATTCAGCAGGAACATCAACTTTGGTGTATTCACCACCACGGTCAACGGCTGCATAGTTCATGTTAATAACAGCTTCTCCTTTTTTACCATAGGATTTTACGATTGCATATTTCATTTTATCAACAGCCAATTCGTAAGGAATTACGTTGGTAATTTTGAAGAATGCCGATTGCAAAATAGTGTTGGTACGGTTACCTAAACCAATTTCCTGAGCAATATTTGTTGCATCAATAATATACAAAGTGATATTATTCGCTGCTAAGTATTTTTTTACATTGGTAGGAAGATTTTTCTTTACTTCTTCTACATTCCAAACGGTGTTCAATAAGAAAGTACCGTTTTTCTTCAAACCTTTGGTTACATCGTACAAACGCAAATAAGCCTGAACGTGACAAGCTACAAAGTCGGGAGTAGTTACCAAATAAGTAGAACGAATTGGCGTATTTCCGAAACGTAGGTGAGAACAAGTGAAACCACCCGATTTTTTTGAATCGTACGCAAAATAAGCTTGTGAATATTTGTCGGTATTATCACCAATAATTTTAATAGAGTTTTTGTTAGCACCAACAGTACCATCAGCACCCAGACCGTAGAATTTAGCTTCGTACGTTCCTTCGCCGCCCATCGAAATTTCTTCGCCAAGTGGGAGTGAAGTGAAAGTTACATCGTCTACAATACCAACAGTGAAACCATTGCGAGGTGAAGGTAAGCCTAAGTTTTGATAAACCGACAATACCTGAGCTGGAGTGAAATCTTTCGACGACAAACCATAGCGACCACCAACAACTAATGGTTGATTTTCGGTACCATATAGAACGTCTTTTACATCTAAGTACAATGGTTCGCCACCAGCACCCGGTTCTTTGGTACGGTCAAGTACACAAATACGTTTAGCCGTTTTTGGCATTACCGAAAGGAAATGTTTCGCTGAGAAAGGACGATACAAGTGAACAGAGATTAAACCTA
>JFJP01038688.1_pt1 | contig 23585 bp, 20 predicted proteins | sample 431651 | NCBI WGS metagenome assembly JFJP01 (sample SAMN02602958, study PRJNA72255) | Microbial mat metagenome, whole genome shotgun sequencing project. | biome: fresh water; feature: sink hole; material: water; isolation source: purple microbial (photo- and chemosynthetic) mats found in...
ATGACAGATTTGAGGTTGGTAATTATCTGATCGAACCACTCCGGGAGTATCAGTCAAATATTTTCATGGCCACCGCCGACTGGCTGGTTACCGAGAAAGTTCGCCTCAAGGCCGACTATTCGATGTTCTATCTCAATTATGATGACGAACTCAACTCCTATATGAATCGCGGGGACAATGCACTCGATCTTTATGGTTACTATGTGTATAGCGAGAAGACATCATTGTTCCTGCAGTATTCTCTGATGGATGTGGCCTATGATGATGTCACCTTGAGAGACAACAGCCAGAACTATCTGTATGGCGGCATCAGATGGGATACCACCGAAAAATTGTCTCTTCTCCTTAAAATTGGTTACCAGCAGAAGGAATACGACGTGCTTGATGCCGACACAACTGATTATGATGGATTGGCGCTGGATCTGCAGACAACCTACAGATTCAAGGAGAAGGCTGAACTGGTTCTTGATGTCTATCAGAAAAATGAGGAAACTGATAGTGCTGTTGCGCTGGATAAAGAGGTTCTTGGTGCTCGCCTAGGCTATATTCAGGAGTATACAGAAAAAATTACAGGAAAGTGCGACCTTACCTACGAAGGTGCTGATTACCGGCAGCTTATTGAGCTTGATCGAGATGACACGCGCTTGATTGTTCGACCCGCCGTGCAATATCTCTTCAAGAAATGGTTGATGGGCGAACTGGCTTATTCATATGACACTCGCGATTCGAACGATGACCTTTTCGATTATGACACCAATACCTTCATGGCAAACATTAATTTTGCTTTGTGATACAAACTTCTTCACGTTTTAATGTAAAAAGTTGCCCCTCTCTGTTCTCGGCTATATACTGACAGAGAGGGGTTTTTTTATTCCATGAAGCTACATTGTAAAGATTTGGAAAAGCGATGAAGAACAATTTCTTGATGGCAGTGGTGCTCTGTGCAGGTTTTTTCTGGGCGATCGGAGTTAATGCCAAGGATTACCGGGTAGGATCAGGCGACATCCTGAGTGTGACTGTTTATGACAATGAAGATCTGGCGACCAAGGTGAGGGTCTCCAGTACCGGTACAATTGTCATGCCTCTGCTCGGTCAGGTAGATGTCAATAACCTTACCATTAATGAAATCACCGAAAAAATCACCAAAATGCTATCTGAAGGATACTTGGTAAATCCACAGGTTAATGTGTTTGTGGAAGAATTCAGGAGTAAGAAAGTGGTTGTTCTTGGAAGCGTTAAGACTCCGGGTCTTGTTGAGTTGAGCGGGCCCACTAATTTTCTTGAGTTGCTGTCCAAATCGGGTGGCCTGGAAAAGGACGCCGGTGATACAGCGACGATACAGCGACAGGGCGCACAAGACGGGAAGGACATCACAGTTATTGATTTAAAGGCTCTTATCGAGCGAGGTGACCTCTCCCAGAATCTGCAGATCAATGACGGCGATTCTGTTTTTATCTCGAAATCGGGGATGTGCTACATTACCGGAGAGGTTAAAGAACCAGGAACATATCCTTGCGGCGAAGGGACCACTGTCCTGAAGCTCGTTGCGCTCTCCAAAGGCTTTACCGGTAAGGCATCAAAGTCAGGGATAAACATAGTACGACTGATCAAGAATGAGAAAACCGTTCTTGAGGATGTGGACCTCTATACACCGCTTTTGAACAACGATGTTGTCGTTGTCCCGGAAAGTTTCTTTTAATGATATTTCCCCAATCAATGGATGTAACCACTACATGACTCCAACGCAGATTCGGCAGCAGAGGGACTATTTCGAAGAACAGGAAGAAGAGGAGATGCATCTCCGCGATTATCTGCTGATTATTAAGAAAAGGCAGATGATCATCCTTGCAGTTCTCGGCATCATTTTCTTTACTACTGTTATAGCAACATTTACGGCAACCCCGTACTATTCCGCCTCGTCTCAGGTGCTGATAGAACGAAACCGATCCAATACCGGCCTGGAATATCAATCCTATTCCTACGAGCCTGATTTTCTTGATACTCAGACCGAGATTATTCAAAGCACCAATGTCGCCCGCAAGGTTGTCGAGAAATTAAAACTTGCGTCAACGTACCGGCAGTATTTTTTGAAAAATGAAAAGGATTCTTTCGCACTTTTTTCTGTGGTCGCCGGCAACTTTACTGCACTGGGAAATACCGTTGCTTCATTTTTATCAGGATCTGGCAGTGGCAATCCTGGCAAAGATAAAGAACTTTCAGGGCTGGTTCAGCCAAAATCGGATACCGATCTCATAGCTGAACTCATTCAGGAGCGATTGAAGGTGAAACCACTGAAAAACACCAAAATCGTGGCCATTTCCTATATCGACAGAAACCCGGCAATTGCCAAAATGGTAACTGATGCAGTGGTCCAGGCATACATTGATGAACTTCTTGAGATCAAGCTCAGCACCAGCAACTATTCCCTGAAATGGATGAACTCGAAGGCCGCAGAGGAGCGCGACAAACTTGAGAAATCCGAGAGGGAATTGCAGCAGTATATGCGGGATAACGACCTTGTCACCGTTGAAAACAAATTGACTGTGCTCCCGCAGAAATTATCGGAGGTCGGCTTACAATTGTCAAAGGCTGAGACAGAAGAAAAGGAACTGCAGGACCTCCTCAAACAGATAAATACGGTTAAAGATAATCCAGACCGGTTGGAAACCATTCCGATATTTGCCTCCAGCGAGGTGCTGAAGAGTATCCGCGATAGAATGTACAAGGCCAATCAGAATATCCAGGATTTATCGAAGAAGTTCGGAAAGAAACATCCAACAATGGTGAAAGCCAATGATGAGTTGCGTATTCTGCGGGACGAGAGACGATTTGAAATCGAACGCATTGTCTCATCGGTGAAAAATTCACTGGATCTGGCCGTTTCTAAAAAGAAAAGCCTTGAAGAGTTGCTGGGCGCAACCAAGGTTGAGACGTTGAACCTGAATGAGAAGTTCGTGCAGTATTCCATCATGAAGCGCGAGGTTGACAGCAATCGTCTGGTGTATGACACACTCCAGGCCGGCATCAAGAAAGAAGGGGTTACCGAACAGTCTCAGAGTGTCAATGTCTGGGTGGTAAAACCTGCTGATCTCCCAGAAGATCCCGCCAAACCCAATAAGAAGCGAAACCTTCTTATTGGCTTGATACTCGGACTTTTCAGCGGCATCGGGCTGGCGTTTTTCATCGAGTATCTGGATAATACGATTCGTCATCCAAAGGATCTTGAAGAGCGCTTTGGCTTGACCGTCCTCGGTTCGGTGGAAGAGATGAAAGGTGAGAATAAGAACATTGAATCGTTTATCAAGAAAAACCCCCTTTCACCACTGGCAGAGTGCTACAGGTTGATCAGGGCTGGATTGCTGCTTTCATCAGCGGAGCATCCACCCAAGACATTGTTGATAACCAGTATGGAAGCCCAGGATGGCAAGACTTCGACGACGACAAATCTGGCCAGAGTTCTTGCTCGTGGTGGCAACAGCGTACTGGTTATAGACTGCGATCTCCGTCGCCCCCGGATGCACTCATTACTCGGAATGACCAATGAAATCGGTCTCAGTATGTTCCTTGCCGGAACAGCGGCATCCGAGGACATTATTTTCAATGTTCCCGATGAGGAAATTTCTCTTGTCCCATCAGGCCCTATCCCGCCCGATCCGGCAGAACTCCTCGGTTCAAAAAGGATGAAAGAGCTGATCGATACACTTTCCCAGAGGTATGATTTTGTTCTCCTTGATTCGCCTCCCGTGCAGAGTGTAACCGATAGTCTTGCCCTTAGTCAGTTTGTTGCCGGCACTGTTCTGGTTATCAGGGCAGGAAAAACCACCTATGAAATACTCGAGAGTGGTCTGAAGAAACTACGGGACGTCAATGGCAGGGTCCTCGGCTTTGTCCTCAACGGCCTGAAGCAGCAGGATACTGGGAAACACTACTATGGTTACAATACCTATTATGCGAAAGACGATGAGTGAGCGTCGGCAAAATGGTCCATCTGATCCTATCAGGTTTTTGCCACAGGTGTTCCAGGCTCCATGTTGAATATTCCTTTCAATCTTCTGCTCATAACCCTTGTTTTTGCACCGCTTGCCTTCGGTACGGTGGAGCACTGGTCACTCGTCACCCTTGAAATTCTAATAGCAACGGCCGCTGTTGTCTCTTTTGGCAGTGGCTGGTTTTGTCGCAGAGAGCAACTGAAAATCCCGGGGTTGACCCCGCTGTTGCTGCTGCTGCTTTTTATGGTACTCCAAGTAGTACCGCTCCCTCCATTTATGGTTAAATTCCTCTCTCCGGGAGCATTTTTAGCCTATTCCCCCGTTGCTGAACTGGTTGACAAAGAGCAATGGCTGCCTCTGACTGTTCATCAGAAGGCCACTATCCAGGAGTTTCTGAGGATCCTGGCGTGTGCCCTGGCCTATATTCTGACCGTTCAGTTGCTGAGTCATCCCCTGAAACTGAAGAAGACCGTCAACGTCGTCATCGCTCTGGCTGTCGGTATAGCGTTTTTAGCAATACTCCAGAATATGAGTTCCCCCGAACGGATTTTTTGGTTTAGGGCGGCGCCCGCAAATTCCCATCCCTTTGGCCCCTGGATCAACCCGAATCAATTTGCCGGTTACATTGAAATGATCAGTCCGGTCGCCTTGGGTGTTTTCCTTTTCTATAAACCGCGAATCGGCTCGGAAGAGTCATGGCGTGAGAAGGTGGTGTCATTTTTCACCAGACCCGAGTCCAATCTCTATTTTTACTATGGGTTTGCAGCTGTTCTGCTCATCCTTTCCGTATTTGTCAGTCTTTGCCGGGGCGGTATAATCACCATTACTCTCACAGGGATGGTGTATATTCTTCTTCATAACAACTTGCAGTTGCAGAGAGGCCGCCTGGCCGTACTGTTTGTCAGCTGCTGCGCCTTCCTGGCAATATCTTGGTTTGGTTGGGATACTATAATTGCAGAGTTCAGCCATGGATTCGACAGTGAGGGCAGCATCAGGGACGCGCGTCTTACCGTTTGGAAAGATACGCTTCTCCTTATAAAAGATTATCTCTTTTTCGGTTCCGGTTTTGGCACGTTTGTTGATGTTTACCCAAGCTATTCATCGCTTGCCGACAATTATATCTATGACCATGCCCATAATGATTATCTTGAACTTTTGGCCGATGGCGGTCTTATCGGTTTTTCCCTTGCTGCCTGGTTCGTCCTGGCTGTCCTTTGGCACGGTTGGAAAATGGTTCGTGTCAGGCGTGATCAATACGCTATCCTCGTTGGTATAGGGGCGATATCGGGAATTATTGCAGTCCTCATGCACAGTGTGACCGATTTCAATATGCATAACGGTGCGGTTGCCTATTATTTCTTTTTTCTCTGCGGGTTGCTGGTTGCCTCGGTCAATGTCAGGTTTAACTATTTCAATCAGGGGACTCTGCTCAAAGCCATTCCACAGCGATTCAATGCCTGGTTTGCTGTGGGTGCGCTTGTTCTGCTCGTTGTGACGGTTGTCAGTCAATCAGGCGTGATCGTAGCGAAGGCAAAGTACAACGAGATAAAAAATATCTATATCAGCAGTCGCCTTGCAGACACCTATCTAGCCAAAATCAAAGAAAATCTGCAAATTGCCAGCGCCTTTGACCCTTTTGAAAGTCTCTATCCCTTTACTCTGGCGACTGCCCAGTGGTTCATGCAGGATAAGAATAAGAGTCTTGACCTGTACCGGCGCGCAAGCCGGCTCAAACCGATGGAAGGGGCCTATCTTCAGCGTCTTGGGTTGATGCTGACTGATGACACATCGAGCAGAATACTCATAGAGGAAGGTTACGCCCGGGCCCAGAATAAGGATGAATTGTCTATCAATCTCGCTGAATGGCTTCTTTGGAAGGGACACAAGGAAGAAGCGGGACGGATTGTCAAAGAACGGCTGCAGGCAAGGCCGGTGCTTATTGGCAGACTGCTGCCATTTCTTGAGAGCTATGATTTTTCCCGGGAAGAGATTGCCGGTATCCTGCCGCGTTCGGTAGATGCCTGGTTAGCGTATGGAGCTTTACGAGAAAAAATGGGGGATATGGAGGGGGCAGCATTCTTTACAGAGAATGCCCTAAAATATCTTGGGCAAGCAGAGGTGGTCAGACCGGAATGGTTTCAGCAGTTGATCACCTTTTATACAGCGCGCGGACAGAAGGATCGTGCGCTGGCTATCCTGCGGCAGGCAGTTGAGGTCCTGCCGGATTCGGCTTCGTTTCATATTCAACTGGGACAATACTATCAGAATGAAGGCATACTTTATCGGGCAAAAGAAGAATTCGAACGGGCCTTGATGCTTGATCCAGCAAGCGAGTCGGCCAAGAGCCATCTTCGAAGATTGGGTTTTGCCGACAGTTATTGAACGGATTCACAACCTTCTTTATTGTTGAGCCGGTTCTGGTTTTGCCAGGCTTTTTCCCCTTCCTGGACATCTCGTCCGCCGCCCTCTAAAAATCGATACTGTCTTTGAGAAAAAGATTAATGCACATCAAGAGAGCTTTTTGCGGAGAGTAAAGGAGTTCTGGATGTCAGAAGCCGAAAGTCAATCCGTAATATGTTTCTCGGCAAACTGGGCCATCAGTTCGTGTATGGTATAGGGTGGGCGATCCGAGAAGTAGTGGTCGACTATGGCATGACCGAATTCATGGGCAATAACCGCAAGTTTTGTGTCTTCAACCGAGATATAGACGGTATCTTCAGAAAGGGAATAGTAGGCGATGTGGTTTGCCTTTTTACCGTATTTCTGGCTAAAAACCTGAGACACTTCATCGGATGTCGGTAAAATGACGACCTTGATGTGGAGATCTTTCGGGAACATATCGAGGACTACTTCCGCCTTTTCCATAATGGCGTCCAGCTTGACGAGCACTTCATCCTCGACGGTGACGATGTTCTTCTTCTTGATTAAATATCCGAGTTTATGCCCGAGATCGATGTTGTCGTTGAACTCTCGAAGCATATCCCGACCGTTATAGTGGAGGGTCACGTATCTGCTCTTCGCTTCGGCCTTAGCCAAGTATGGAAAGCAGATTCCAGCCAGGAAGAAGACAGCAATGACCTTGAGGATGCAACTATTCATCCCGGCGGGTAAAAGCAGCAGCGGCTCTGTGAATTTTTTCAGTACTCTCGGCAATCTTATCGTGAATCACCGCGAGACCCGGCTCCTTTTCATCCTGGAAATTGTGGGAACGTGCCTTTGCCAGAAGATCGGTAACAACACCTGATTCAGTACTGATAGTATGCAGGGCTTGAGAGAGTCCATGGTTAAAGATGTTGATTTTTTCAGCCAGATCTTTTCCCTCGTCGTGTTCTCTTAGATGTATGATATCATTGAGATTGCCTGCAATCATATTGTCGAGAGCCTTTTCAAAGCGAAAAAGCGGGCCGGCAATCCTGTGGGTAATCATCATCGCTGCAAGAATCAGCAGTGATCCACCGATGATGAGAAAAATCCAGGAGATCGTGATTGCTGTACGATATCGTCAGTGTGTCGGCGGATATGATTCCGAGAAGTATGATGAAGAGCAGGCAGCCACCCATGACAAAGAGGAAGTACCCGAGGATCAATTTCCCCTGGAAGTCTTTCTTTATGAAAATATTTCTTCTCTTGTAGGCTTTTTCCATGGTTGAACCTATTTGTTGTGAATAGTGATGGATGCAGATTTTCTGAGATCATTCAACCATATATTAATCTGCTGCTCACGTTTGTAATCGGTCAGGAGTTGGAGAACCGCCTGGCGATCCGGCAGTTTGGTATCCGTGGCGGCAGCATCGACGATACTGTCCAGTCTCAGTGCATATTGATCGCTGCCGGTGTCGTATTTAATGGTGAATTCCCCTGGTTTGAGACTGGCGATGAGGGCCTGGATGGGAGCGGCAAGGTCGTCAAAAATAGCTGATGTCTGCTGACCTTGTTTCATGGAGATATTTTGTGGCGTGGTGTCTGTTACCGCTAGGCGGGAAAAAATGACACGCTTTCCGAAACAGGAAAGGAAGTTGTTTATCTCCTCATCCGAGACTTGCACCTGGGTCTTTTTGTATTGGCGGTCAAGCAGGACTTTGATGAGGGATTGTTCGTAAAATGATGTTAAGGCGGCTCTGAAGCTCGCCTCCTTGTCGATGGCCTGTCGTCGCGCCTCCTGCAGGAGAAGTTCGCGCGTTATCGCCGAGTCAATTAATTCATTTGTAGTATTAAGATGATAGCTTGATTCTTTGTCTTTATCGGAAAGTGCTGTACGGCTGAGATCGTGGCCGTTGATGGTAACCGCAATATCCTCAATCGCCGTCTTTTTCTCCGGCCAGAGGATATACAACGATAGGCCGGTAATTACGCCGATTATTAAGAGAATGGTGATGAGGTATTTCATGGAATCACGAAGAGAAACGAATTAAGTTAATATCATTAATGAGATAATCTGACACCCCATTACCGTGGGACACTTCCAGGTTCCATTTATAAGTCTATCTGGAAAAAAGGTAAAATTGCAAGAAGAGAGAGGATAAGGGCGCAATCAAACACTTTTTTCTGACGAAGAAGGGTCTTGGTTGATACAGCCCTCCCTCTTTACGAGTCGATCGGTAGGCAGCCATTCTCCCGGAGGAACCTTCTGATTTGACCTCTAGTCAGGATGGCACTGCTTAATATCTGCTCTCCAATTTTAAGGGCAGGGATCATATGGATACCTTCCTTTCCTGTTTCGAGTGGTGAGAAGAACACCTCTCGCTCCTCAATCTGCAGGTTGGGAATGCCGAAGGTTAGTTCTGCAAGATATTTCCGAGCGAAAAAACAGCGGGGACAGAATTTAGTTCGATAAAAAATGATCAGCATATTTGTATTGTAATTATTTGTTTCTGTACGTTTTATTTGACAGGAATGGCGCTTTTCGCTCGGCGGAGTCAAGTCCATTCCGGGCTAGCACTGTGAATATGGAACAATACACCGGTCGCCGGGTTTGCAGCAATACACCACTGTCCTATTTGGGCTAATGGCTCCCACTGCATCTGCTTGTATTCTTACTGATGCTGCCTATTTGGATGACGATACGGGCAACGGAGAGCATCCGGACCCTCCAGAAAGACTGAAGCCAATTCGAGACAGGCTCAGTGGAAGGCAGGTCTGAATCCAATATATTGGGAGAGTCGGTTGAGGTTTATGCGAAGGGATTGCTCGGCCAATAAAAAATTGCTTAAAGAAATGGCAGCATCAGCGTACAATAACAGATAGTGAAAATGTGTACCACGATGTCGACCTCACCATCGTCTTCATTATTTTGTGGCGGCACAATATCACACCTGTATCCGACAGGTCAGAATTCCCCAGGGTGTGGCTGCGGATTCATCCCTTTAGTATGGCAGTTGTTCAAACATTGTTGCAGAATGCTGGATTTTATTCTTGGTAAAAACCTTAATCGGGTGATTTCATGAGCCTACCAGACACCCCTCAGAGCAACCACGCTTCGTTGGAGAAACTCTTCAGCCCCAACTCTGTCGCCGTCATCGGTGCTTCTCGCTATCCTGGCAAGGTTGGTCACGATGTCATCAAGAATCTTCTGCACGACGGGTATGCCGGGGAACTCATCCCGGTCAATCCAGCCACCGACACGCTGCTGGGTTTGGCCTGTTATCCATCGCTAGTCGCCTATGGCAAAGAGGTCGACCTGGCAATAATCGTTGTTCCCCAACCACTGGTGATAGCTGCTCTGGAGGATGCCGTCAAATCGAAGATCAAGGCAGCCGTGGTGATCACCTCGGGTTTTCGGGAGATTGGTGCTGAAGGCTTTCAATATGAACGTCAGGTGGTCGAATTGTGTGCTCGTCATGGGGTTCGTCTGCTGGGACCCAATTGTCTTGGCATAATTAATACCGAGAGCCGATTGAATGCCTCGTTCGCCCCACGAATGCCCGAATCAGGCGGGATCTCGATCTTTTCCCAATCGGGGGCTATCTGCACGGCAATGCTCGATCTGGCCACCGGTAAACATCTGGGGTTGGCTAAACTCGCCAGTGTCGGCAATAAGGCCGATATCTCCGAGGTTGACCTGCTGAGCTATTTTGCCCATGACGAACAGACCACGATTATCCTCGGCTACCTTGAGGATATCAGCACCGGCGATAAGTTCGTCAAGGCCGCCGAAGAGGCCGCCACTAAGAAACCAGTGATCATTCTCAAGGCTGGGACTACTGCGGCAGGTCTGCGGGCCGCCGCCTCCCATACCGGCGTTCTGGCTGGAGCGGACACAGCCTATGCGGCGGCTTTTACCCGCTCGGGCGTGGTGCGGGCCGACACCTTCGAGTCTCTTTTTGATTATGCTTCTGCGCTGGCCCTGCAGCCTCTGCCGAAGGGTAATCGGGTGCTGATTATCACCAATGCCGGGGGACCTGGAACTATTGCCGCCGATGCCGTAGAACGGGCCGGCATGTGTGTGGCGCCGCTGAATTTCAAGACTTCTGTTCTCCTGCGTGAGCATCTTCCCAGAATAGCCTCAGTAGATAATCCCATTGATGTCCTGGGAGATGCAGATCCCGAGCGGTATGTGGCGGCGCTGGTAAGTGCTCAGAATGATCCTGCGGTCGATGCTATCTTGGTAATTCTTACCCCCCAGGTGATGACCCAACCCGCTGAAACGGCTATGGCAATTGCTCGAAACCTTGACGGTTCCAAGCCTGTCGTTGCTTCTTTTATGGGAGGAAGCGATGTGATGCCGGGGCGGCGGCAACTCTCGGCTGTCGGTCTGCCAGATTACGATTCACCGGAACGGGCAGTGGCGGCGTTAAAGGCAATGTACGAATATGCGGCATGGAAGGAGCGGCCGCCAAGGATGGTCACCCGGTTCCGGGTGAATAAGCGCAGAGTTGAGCGCATCATTACCCGGCGGCAGCGTACTGGCCGTCTGCGGATTGGTGAGGTGAAGGGCAAGGCCGTACTGAACGCCTACGGTTTCAGAATTCCGAAAGGCTCGCTGGCAGCAAGTCCTGAAGAGGCAGTGGAAATCGCTGAGCGAATTGGTTTTCCGGTGGCCATGAAGATTGTTTCGCCGGACATTATCCGTAAGAGCGATCTCGGCGGAGTGCAGCTCAACGTCTCCGATGCCGAAATGGTTGAGGACATGTATGACCTGATGATGCTGAAGATCAGAAAGAAAGTTCCTCAGGCGAAAATAGACGGCATCTATGTCGAGCAGATGGTCGGCAAGGGCCTTGAGGTTATCATCGGCATGAGCCGCGATCCGCAATTCGGGCCGATGTTGATGTTCGGTCTTGGCGGTATCTTCGTCGAGGTGATGAAGGATGTAACCTTCCATCTTGCACCGATCACCGAAGTTGAAGCCATCCAGATGCTGAAATCGACCCGGTCCTACGCCATGCTTGAAGGCAGGCGAGGTCATCACGGCGTCGATATCGGCGCCATTGCTTCCGGGTTGCAGCGCATCAGTCAGTTGACCACTGATTTTCCCCAGATTCTCGAACTCGATATCAATCCTTTTATCGTCGGAGATGTCGGCACCGACCCGGTTGTGGCGGATGTCCATATGACGCTTGCACCCGTGCAGAAAGCATAAAGAGCAACAGGTGGAAAACCATGAAATATGATGAGAACTGGCAGGAACGCTACAAGGACATGATCCAGACCCCGAAAATGGCCCTGACGAGTGTCAGGTCAGGGCATCGGGTTTTTCTCGGGACCGGCTGCGGCGAACCGACGGTACTGGTGGAGGCGCTGGTCAAGAGTGCTGCCAACTTGGCTGATGTCGAGATAATCCAGTTGCTTACCAAGGGGGATGCGCCGTATGTCGATAAAAAATATGCCGAATCCTTTAAGGTCAACTCTTTTTTTATCAGTCATAATGTCAGAGAGGTCTTCCAGGAGGGACGCGGTGATTATACCCCTATCCTGATGTCGGATATTCCGCGGCTGTTCGATTCCGGCCAGCTGCCTCTTGACGTGGCCCTCATCCAAGTGACTCCACCGGACGCCAGAGGGAAAATGAGTCTCGGTATCTCGGTCGATATCGTCAAGAGCGCTGCTGAGAACGCTTCGCTGGTCATTGCTCAGGTCAATCCGCAGATGCCCTGGACGAGAGGTGACAGCCTTATAGATATCTATGATCTGGATATCCTGGTGCCGGCTGATGTGCCGCTTCTTGGTCAAGATGGCCGATCATTGAACGATGTCAGCCTCAAGATCGCCCAACTCGCCGCTGCTTTGGTGCCGGACGGGGCGACTGTCGAATTCGGTTTGGGGCGAGTCCCTGGCTTTGGCCGCATCCCCCAGGCAGTTATCCCGTTTCTCAAGGAAAAAATTGATCTTGGCATCCACAGCGAATTGATCACCGATGAAATTATCGAACTCGTCGAGTCGGGTGCGGTGACCGGAGCCAAGAAATCAACAGACCGCGGCAAGATTGTCGCGAGCTTTTGTATGGGCTCGAAGAAACTCTACGACTACGTCAACGATAATCCGCTGTTTTCCTTCCGGCCAACCCAGTATGTCAATGACTCGAATGTGATCGGCAAGCAGAATCGCATGGTCACCTTCAATATGGCGCTGGAAATTGATCTCACCGGCCAGGTCTGCAGTGACTCGGAGGAGGGCATCTTCTATTCCGGGATCGGCGGACAGGTAGATTTCAACCGCGGTGCCGCCATCTCTAAAGGGGGGCGGCCGATCCTACTGATGCCGTCAACTACCGAGAATGGAAAATCCCGGATCGTTTCACGATTGAGTCCGGGTTCCGGCGTGGTGATAAGTCGCGGTACGGTGCATTATGTCGTTACTGAAAACGGGGTGGCCTATCTGCATGGTAAGTCCGTTCAGGACCGGACCCTGGCCCTTATCTCAATCGCCCACCCCGATCATCGCGAGGAATTGCTGCGGGAGGCGATCAAGGCAAAATACATACGCCAGGAATTTGCCGAGGTGGAGGGGAAGTTTATTGTCGCTCGGCAGGATTATATGAAGACCTCCTATCTGCTCAACAATGGCACCCAGATCCTGTTTCGGCCGGTGCATCCCACCGATGAACCGCGGATGCGGGACCTGCTCTATGACCTGTCGATGGAGACGGTTTACTACCGCTTCATGAGCCATAACCAACGATTCGGCCAGCGCCAGATCCAGAACTTCGTCTACGTCGATCACCGCAAGGATGTGGCTATAGTCGGTACCCTGCCGGCGGCGCACGGCGAAGAGATCATCGCCGTTGGCCGCTATTTTCTCGATGAACGCAGTAACCGAGCCGAAGTGGCGTTTGTTATCAGGGATGAATGGCAAAATCTTGGTGTCGGAACCTTTCTCTTCAAACATCTCCAGAATATCGCCAAGGCCAGCGGCATCTCGGGCTTTACTGCCGAGGTCCTGCGTAACAACAAACGTATGCAGGCGATCTTCAATCACTCGGGACTCAAGGTGAAAAGTATTATTGAAGAGGATGTTTTCAGTTATATAATGGATTTTTAATATTTCCTTCGGTACCTGCAAGGTGCCTGAGAATACATATCTTTCATGCCGAACACGCATCAGAATACATGCCTGCGCTGTGGCGCTTGTTGTCTCGAAGGAGGACCTGCCCTGCACAGCCAGGATCTGGAAATTCTGCGAAGCGGCAGAATTCCTTTGAATCACCTGGTCACCATCAGAAAAGGCGAACTGGTCCACAACCCGAAGAGCGGCAGGGTGCAGGCGGTTTGCAATGAATTGATCAAAATAGGAGGAAAGGGCGGAGATTGGCGCTGCAGGTATTTCGAGGAGCAAGGCAAAGGATGCGGTATTTATCAGCATCGCCCACAGGCCTGCGCAGTGCTCAAGTGCTGGGATACCGGAGAAATTCTTCAGCTTGTCGAGCAGGATCTGCTCTCACGTCTCGATATTCTAGCTGACGATCATCCCCTCAGGTCGGTGATCATCGAGCATGAACGGATTTGTCCCTGCCCCGATCTTGAGGGAATGGCCGGTAGTTTGGCGGACCTAGACTCTGATGCCAGAGCCGAGATTGAAACCTTGGTCAGGCGGGATCTGCACTTTCGGACCAAGGTGGTGAAGGAACATGGTTTAGGTCTTGCGGAGGAGTTGTTTTTTTTCGGCAGACCGCTGTTCCAACTCCTGCAGCAGTTGGGAGTACGGATCAGTGAAACACCCTCGGGCCTTTCTCTGCACTGGCCGAGATGAAAAGTTTACATGCCCTGACCGCTTGTTTCCGGATCAGGGCCTGCAGAGAAAACCTGGTAAAAATTCGGCGGTAACCGATCAGTAGGTCGCGCGACCCAGTTCCTCGCCGCGGATAGAGATGGTTACCTGCTCGATTGGCAGATCAATCCCCGAGAGATCCCGTGCTTTTTTGACAATGACGTTCATCGCCGAACAACACGGCACTTCCATGATCAGCACCGTCAAGCTCTGCAGATTGCAGGTCGAGATAATCTCGGCAAATCGCTTGATATAGGCCTCCGCGTCATCGAACTTCGGGCAGCCCATGGTCACCGCCTTGCCTTCCAGGTATCGCTCCTGGAAATTGCGGGCGGCGATGGCGGTGCAGTCTGCGGCCACCAGGAGATGCGCGTTTTGGAGAAAAGGCGCATGGGCCGGAACAAGGCGGATCTGCACCGGCCAGTGGCTCAGGGCCGATCCCTGACCAGCTGTTGCCTGATGCATTGTCGGCATGTTGGCGTTCTGGCAGGGCGAGAGGGGTTTGAGCGTCTGGATATGGCTTGAAGCGCAACCGCAATCCATTGCCGGGGGAGCAGCTGTTGTCTTGTTCTTTTCAGATTCGAGAAATGCTTCGACGGCCGCTTCATCAAACTCATCCGCCTCACGTTCGATAATTTTCAGAGCGCCTGTCGGGCATGATCCCAGGCAGGCCCCGAGCCCGTCGCAGAGCTTGTCTGCCACCAATCTCGCCTTGCCGTCTATTATCTTCAGCGAACCTTCCGCGCAGTCTGGCACGCACTGTCCGCAGCCGTTGCAGAGTTCGTCGTCGATCTGAATAATCTTTCGTGCATTCTTCATATTTCTAACCTCCAGGTTTTTGGTGTGGGGCCGTGTGTCTGCTGTATGATTGCAGTATAGCAGAAAAGAGCTGAAGATCTTTGACCTGGGTCAAGATGCCTTTCTTTTTTAAGAAAATGGATACATTTTTTCCGAATACAATCCTGACAATAAAAAAGCAGGATATCCAGATGGATATCCTGCCAGAACTACACGAAGTTCTTCTTTAATTATCAGCCAAGAATGGTCTTCAGGTCTTCAGCGGCTGTGGCGGCAATCGGTTTTACCGCGAAATTCTCAACAAGGACGTTGAGCACATTCGGGGTGATAAAGGCAGGCAGGGACGGTCCGAGGCGGATATCCTTGATGCCGAGACTGAACAGCGTCAACAGAATTACCACTGCTTTCTGCTCATACCATGACAGGATCATCGAAAGAGGAAGGTCATTAACGCCGCATTTGAAGGCGCCGGCCAGGGCAACCGCGATCTGGATGGCCGAATAGGCGTCATTGCACTGGCCTATATCGAGAAGGCGGGGGATTCCGCCGATATCTCCGAGTTTCTTGTCGAAGAAACGGAACTTGCCGCAGGCCAGCGTCAGTATCATACAGTCGGCGGGAGCCTGCTCAACAAAATCTGTATAGTAATTCCGACCGGGCTTGGCGCCGTCACAGCCGCCAACCAGAAAGAAATGACGGATGGCCTTTGACTTGACGGCATCGATGACTTTGTCGGCTACGCCAAGTACAGTATTGCGGGCAAAACCGGTCAGAACTGTGCCCTTGTCTGTGTCTTCGCTGAAGCCGGGCAGGGCAAGGGCTCGGTTAATGACCGGGGAGAAATCCTTGTCTGCCCCGATGTGGGCAACGTCGGGCCAACCGACAAGACCAGTGGTAAAGACGTTGGCCTTGTAGGATTCATTGGGTTTCTGGATGCAGTTGGTGGTGAACAGGATTGCACCAGGGAAGTCCGGCAGTTCCTTCTGCTGGTTCTGCCAGGCAGTTCCGTAATGCCCGTAGAAGTGGGCGTATTTTTTCAATTCCGGGTATCCGTGACAGGGAAGCATCTCGCCATGGGTATAAATGTTGATTCCCTTGCCCTCGGTCTGCTTCAACAGCATGTCGAGATCTTTCAGGTCATGACCGGATACCAGAATGGCTTTGCCTTTTTTCTGGCCGAGAGGCACCGGGGTTGGTACTGGATGACCGTAGGTTCCGGTATTACCGGCATCGAGCAGTTCCATCGCCTTGAGATTGACTTCGCCGCATTTGAGCGCCAATCCAACCAGGGCACCCAAGTCAAGGTCTTTGCGGGTCAATTGGGCGAGGGCTTCATGCAGATAGGCATATACTGCATCATCTTCCTGACCGAGAATCGAGGCGTGATCGGCATAGGCTGCCAGACCTCGGAGTCCATAGACCGTGATCTGTTTGAGAGAACGCAGGTCTTCGTTGGCGTCGAGAGAATTGATGAAGTCCAGTTCCTGCCCCTGGGCCTCCAGGGAGGCCAGTGTTGCCGCCGGAGCAAAAGACGCGGCAGAGGACTCGAACTCGACTATGCCGCCGGCTTGTTTGACTTTCTTTTTCAATTCTTCGCGCAGTTTAACAGTCGTATTGATCCATTTCTGGAAACGCAGGGGATCAAAATCGACATTGGTCAGGCAGGCGAAGGTTGCCTCGGCAGTGAAGTGGTTGATTGCCTTGTCGACAATACCGACTTTACGTCCTTCAACGGCTACCAGGGCGAGCCCCTGCAGGGCATAGGTGAGCAGATCCTGAAGGGCGGCGACATCTTCCGTCTTGCCGCATACACCGATTTTGGTACAGCCGATTCCTTTGGCAGTCTGTTCGCATTGATTACAAAACATGAGTATCCTCCTGAGATTAGTTATGTGTCCGTTGATCGGACTCTCTCTTTACGACGCATCCGGGGTACGAATCCTGCTGAGTACAGTTGTGAATTGCTGTGTACCCGCAATCATTGACTACGAACCTACACGACGAGAGAGCAGTTATCCTTGATCTAGGTCAAGGGATGAAAGTATTTTTTCAGGAAGAGGAAAAAAAGTTGTATTGCGGTACTCAATCGCTGTGGGCGGCAATCAGCAGGCAACTGGATTGGCCGGGAAGAAAAGGAGTAAGATCATATGATCCGTAGAGATGATCGACGGTATAACGGTTTTCTTTGAGAATGAGGAGCCACCAGTCTGCCTGACGTGCACAGAGAGTCATGCGGTTATTGAAATCACTCCGGCAATTTTTCTGGTCAATGGGACGAATTCTATAGCGTTCCTCGATATGGAGCGTCTGGGTGGTATTGTCATAGGTTCGGAGTATTTCTTTGACAACTTTGTGTCCTTCAGGAGTGGTGAAAATTTGGAACTGAAACGATCGTTTGCCATCCAGGGTCATTAAAGATTGAGAAGGTACAAAAATCTGTAGGAGAAGGGTGCCCCCATTGATTAGAACAGCTTGGACGCCGGAAAGACAGGCAGTGATTGAATCAACATCCGTCAGCAGGTTGAGAGTGTTGTAGGGGATAATCACAGCATTGAAGTGTTTGCCAAATGCAAGTTTCCTCATGTCCATCCTGACATAACTGCAAAAAGGAGAGCTCTTGGCCTTGGCTTTGAGCAGCATTGCATGTGAAATATCGATACCTGTCAGATTCCGGTTGTGTGCTGTCAATCTGCTGCCTATCCGACCATTGCCGCAACCCAGTTCGAGGAAACGACTTTCTTTGGGCAAATGGTGGTGATAAAAAGGCAGATCGTCCGTGAATTCAGCAAGTTCTAGCTCGTAAAAATTACTATAGAGTGTTTCGGATAAAGGTTGGAAAATATCCTCAGGCTCATCGTCGTAGCTGTCATATATCGGCATGAGAATTTGTTATCAGATAAAGAGTATGGATTTTTGCAGGTGAGAGGAGGTCCTTGCCATTTTGTTGGGAAAAAGGTCCGAAAAATGTGGCGATATGAAGGATACATCTTGGCATATGGAGTAATAATTCTTACTTTGCTGCAACAGGTATGTTATATGAACAAATTTTACTGCACGACGAGGAAATACTACTTGATTGCTCCAGATTGACTTGAGATTGTGGAGTGTTCCGTAATCCCTTTTTTTTGTGTAGTTGAGTTATTATAGTTTGCTTCAATAAATCGTTTCTGGCAATATTATGAGGTTGCAGGGAGTATTCACCCTTCCTGGCATGATTTCAAGTACGCCGATCGTTGTGATCGGTTCGCAAGGTACACCCGCTGAGAGGATTTAAGCATGTCGGATAGAAGAACATTTCTCAAAGGATCTTTTGCTGCAGCTGTCGCTGCCGTCATGGGAACCGGATCGGCCTATGCCGCCGATGCCCCGCTTCTCGGTAGCATTGTCTATACCAACGAAAGTCCTGGCAAATGGGACCAGAAACAGGGCAGTCATGCACCTGTCATAACGGTCGACGGCGGCAAGGTCACGGTGAAGACCAACCACCCAATGTCGGAAAAGCATTTTATCGTCAGGCACACCCTGGTATTGGCCGATGGCAGTGTCTTGGGCAGTAAAACTTTTGTCGGAACTGATCCCGAGGCGGTTTCCCAGTATGACCTCCCCGAAGGCTACAGCGGTCTGCTCTATGCCACAAGTTTCTGCAATCTCCATGATTTCTGGATGTCTGAAACAAAGATTTGAGCGTATCTCCCCTGTATCAGCCTGCTGAACGACTGACAGGGGAGAGCCAGTTTTCCGGCTGGGATCGTCAGGCTGCTTTGGCGGCCGCATAGGCCGTAGCCGCACACTCATTTTTCCCCAAATCAAGCTCTTCCGCCTTGTCGTCATCTACCTCTTCGAGGTAAGCGTTAATCTGCCTGATGGTGGCGTATTCATCGGGCTGCTTGCGCATATTGGCCTTGATGAAGGCAAGGAAATTTCCTGTATTGTCGATGCGGTGGATGCTGCTGTTATACTCTTTAGTCTGAGCTAGGGTTGCAGCAAAGACCAGCCGCTCATCTGCCTCATCCCAACCCATGAAATGCCCCGGCAGGACGATCAGCGTGTCGTCGAGGGTTCTGATTTTCTCCAGGGTATGAAATAGAATATCTGACCATTCATCAACCTTGCCGCCCAGATCGGGCCTGCCGACGGAGTGGATGAAAATCGTATCGCCTGAGATGAGAAAATGGTTGTCGATGATAAAACTGGTGCTGCCCGGTGTGTGTCCTGGGGAGAAAAAGACCTTTACCTCGGGTCCGCCGTTTGAGAAACGCTGGATCTCGCCATCCTGCAGTGGAGTATAGGTAATACGTGAGTGTTTGAAATCTTTTTCGTTGGCAAGGAATTCTGCACCCGTTGCGGCTGACAGCAGACGGCTTCCGGCAATATAATCCGCCTGGAGATGGGTCTCGAAAGTCTTGATCAGTCGACATTTGTTCATCTCGGCAAACTGCAAATAGAACTCGATATTCCTTGATGGATCAAAAAGCATCAGTTCATTATTGTAGATCAGCCCATAGCTGCAGGAAGCCTTCCCGGGACGGATGAACTGGTAGAGGGCAAAATCGCTGCCAGGATTCAGCAGGACAGGGACCAGTAGGTTGCCCCATGATTTGATCCCTCCTTCGAGATATCCTACATCGTCAAATCCATGTTTCTCCAGAATCTCAGCGACATATCTGGCAGATCCTTCTTTCGCGCAGATAACCCTGATGCTGCGGCCTTTAGGTACTTTGGCAATACATTCGTCCTCAATTTCCATGAAGTCGAAATATGAAATATTGTACATTTCAACAGGAAAGGGGGATTCGACGTGAAAGCGGGCAAAATCTACAGCATTGCGGACGTCCAGAAAAACGACATTTTCACGGCTGGTGACCCATGTGTAGAGATCCGCTGCTGGATAAATGAAAATAGCCATTACTGCTCCTTGTTTGCGTGTGGTGTGGTGTGTTGATGAAACATAGAAAGAAACTGATCGTCTTCAGGAGATCAGTTTGTCCATTTCGCGGGCGAGTCTATCGAGATGCTGCTGTTCTTCGGCCGCCATTTCGAGGAAGAAAGACTGAAGTTCAATCTGATTATGCCGATGAGCCAGGCGGCTATACATATCGAGGGCCTGAGCCTCAAGCATCATCGCCAGTTGAAGTATTGCCTCCGGGCTGTCAAGTTGTCCTTGGAAGGACCTCGTAAGATCGTCGCGACTCAAGCCACCCTCGACAATGTCATGCCGCACTTCCTGGACCGGGAGTTGTGCTCCCGTGTCACGGTGACGCTGCAGCAATTTGGCAATATGGCCATCCTCAAGCCTGGCCATGAAAAGCAGGAGATCTCTGTTTGCTTCTACTTCTGTCCCTTCGGCGAGAAACAGATAGAATTGTTTGAGTCCTGCTTCCATTTTCAGTGCCATGTCGAAAATGGAAGGGAAATCACCGCTGACAAAATTCTCAAGCCCCAGGTTCTCATCCCCGGCAGCCCGGTTGCCCTGCCATTGCAGGATGCCGCCACGCAGGTTGAGGACATTTTGTACCTGTGCCTCTGTCAGGATATTGCAGGCGGCGCTGCTTCTGGCGCCGCTGCGGCAATACACGATAGTGTTGCGGTCGCTGGCAATTTCCGAGAGACGCCGTGGAAGTTCGTTCAGCGGAATGAGAATGGCTCCTGGAATATGAGCTTCCTCATATTCCTTTGGCTGCCGTACATCGATAAGCTGCAGGCTGCCAGGCGGTTGGGATTCTATGTAGGATCGCGCTTGATCTGCAGTGATCTCTTTACCTTTTTTAAATAGTGATTGCCAGTTCATAGCTTGTATTACGCCTCAAATGAAGACTTATGAAAGGATGCCGGCGCAGGGATTAAGGTTGCTGTCGGGGCTTCTCTTGAACGACGATCTATGTATGCAGCAGGGCGGCTTCATCTGGCGTTGCCGAGTAGCAGTCGATATGAATCAGCCAATATCGGTCCGGACTGCGATGGATGGCTGCGGCAGTTTCCGCAGGAAGCCAGTGACTGTCGTCCAGCAGATTGTAAAAATACGAATCAATGCCTACAAATCCATCCAGAAGGTGGGCGATAATGTGCAGCGTCTTGCTCGGATAGCCCTGCTGCACAGCAAGGAGGTCCGAAATAGTCTGCACACCAGTGTTTTCCATCTCCTGAATAAGGGCGCGGAGCGTCTTTTTGTTCTGCTGCAGAGCATCCTTTAAAACCTGCTGGAATTGCTCGGTTGCTGCCGAATAACAGAGATGCTCAACAATCTTTACCGAATCATAGATTACCAGTTTGGTGCGTTCGAAAAACTTTTCTACCTGTCTGCTGGAATTGTTGAAATCATCGCCAGATACCAGGATCTTGTGCTGGGCTATCAGGTGCATTTCAGCGCATCTCGAAAAAATGATCCAGACACAGGGGAGTCGCAGAAAAATGCCGCCTATTCATTTTCTTCACAACTGCTCAGCACTGCCTGGCCTATTCGAGTGCCCATTTTTCGGCACTCCTCAAGACTCGTGTTGTCAGGTACATATTTAAGCCGCAATCCTTCCTCGATGAGATCGATCTTCATTTCGAGCAGGGCTGTGTTCATCAGGTTGACCGCCTCGCCGCTCCAACCGTAGGAACCGAATGAGGCCCCGAACTTGTTGGTTGGTTTGAGGCCGCGCATATACATGAGAAAACCGGCCATGCGGGGCAGAAGTCCATTGTTGAGTGTCGAACTGCCAAGAATGACTGCCTTGGCTCCGAGAACCTGGGTCATAACATCACTGCGGTGATGCACCTTCAGGTTGACCATGCTGGTGCTGACCCCTGACTCTTCGAGGCCGACGGCAACTGCCTTGGCCATTTTCTCGGTGGAGTGCCACATCGTGTCGTAGATGACGAGTGCTTTCTTTGCTGATTTATTCTGGCTCCAGTCGTCGTATGCCTTGATGATTGTGTCGATATGACTGCGCCAGATGACTCCGTGATCAGGAGCAATCATCTTGATATTCAGATTCATTTCGGCCACGGTCTTCAGGAGTTTTTTGATCAGCGGCGAGTAGGGATAAAGAATATTGGCGTAATATTTAGCGCTTTCGTTCATAACCTCGGAGAGTGGTACCTCATCGTCAAAGCGCTCACTGGTGGCATAGTGCTGGCCGAAGGCATCGCTGGAAATGAGAATGCCGTCTTCCTTGATGAACGAAAACATCGAGTCCGGCCAGTGCAGCATTCTGGTCTCAAGAAATTGAATGGTTCGTTTACCCATGGAGATCTCGTCACCGCTCTTAACGATTTCATAGGGCCAGTCCTCTCGATGAAAGTGGCCGACTATGGCCTTTTGGCCCATGGGCGAACAGATCAGTTTCTCGGGCTTGATGATCTCCATCATTTCCGGCAGGGCGCCGGAGTGGTCCATTTCCACATGATTGACTACTAGATAATCTATTTTCGCAGGATCGATTATGGCACGAATGTGCCGTAACAGGTCATCAATATGGGAGCGCTTGACAGTGTCGAAGAGGGTAATCTTTTCATCAATCACCAGAAAGGCATTGTAGGTCGTTCCCTTGTATGTCGAATAGCCGTGGAAGTCCCTGACATCCCAGTCAATCGCCCCAACCCAGTAGATACCTTTCGCCAGTTCTGTTGTGCGCATGATTTCCTCGCCTCTATTGGAAGTTTTTTCTGTTTGATGATCCATAAGTAACAGACGGATATATAATAAATTACGGTAACGATTATTACAAGAGCGGAGACGCTATTAGCCCTTCCCATTGATTGACAATATTGAATCGATAACAATAGTTGCAGCAGGTATGATGAAAAATTGATGTTTTCTCTGGTATACCGAAGACATTGGCTAGGAATAGGGAAAAGGATGGACGCATGAAGAGGATACCTGTCATAGACCTGAGTTGCTGCACTGAATGTCAAGGCTGCGTCGAGTTGGCCCCGGAGGTTTTCAGGTATAATGACGACACCGCCATGATGGAGGTAATCGAGATGCCGGAGTATCCCGTTGCCAAGGTCGACGAGGCTATCAGAGACTGTCCGGAGGATTGTATCTCCTGGGAAGGGACTTCGGAATGAAAACGAAAAATGGCAGAAAAGATAAAGGATACCCCTTCCTGCTCTACGCGTTTCATGCAAGAGTCGGTCTTCTATTCGACCGGAATGTTATAGGCGGCGATCTTATTGAGCAGTCCCTGGCGAGAAAGACCAAGCGTTCTGGCAGCCTGAGAGCGGTTTCCACCTGCAGCTTCAAGTGCTTCGCGAATCATTCGGGCCTCCATACGCTGGATGGCATCTTTCAGGGTATTTTCTGAGGACACATTTTCCTCGGTCACATTTCGTCCCGCCAATCGCCTGATTTTATCGGAGAGAAATTCCTGCGAAATGGTTTTTGCACCCGCTGCCATGGTCAAGGCGCGTTCCATCTCGTTCTCCAGTTCCCTGACATTACCGGGCCAATCAAAACGCATCAATAGATCAATTACTTGCGGGGATATGTTGGGAACTGGTCTGCCAATTCTTTTGGTGTATTTTTCCAGAAAATGATTGACCAGATAGAGGATGTCTTCTTTTCTCTCTCGCAACGGCGGCGGGATTATTTGAAAGACATTTATCCGG
>JFJP01020363.1_pt1 | contig 23579 bp, 15 predicted proteins | sample 431651 | NCBI WGS metagenome assembly JFJP01 (sample SAMN02602958, study PRJNA72255) | Microbial mat metagenome, whole genome shotgun sequencing project. | biome: fresh water; feature: sink hole; material: water; isolation source: purple microbial (photo- and chemosynthetic) mats found in...
CGACAAGATAGACCCCGGCTGGACCGCCTGGGGCTGGTTCAAGCGCAACCCGTTCTACAACGCGCTGTCAACCGTCATCGGCGTCAACCATTTGCCGCGCATCACGGCCAGCACCGATGCCAAGGGAGACACGTTCCCGGCCTTCGGCATGCTGTTCGCCGCAACCCTCTGCTTCCGCTTCGGCTGCGTCCCGGTCTGCCTGCCGTGGATCGCCTGGCGTGGGCTGGGCGTGGAGTGCGGCGTGGGCTGGAAGATGAACGGCACCGCCAGCATCACCCTGCGCCGTGAGGGCGCGAAGAACGCAACCGAAAGCCCCAAGTCATGACCGACCAGCAGAAGCAAGCCCTCCAGTACCTCGCCCAAGTCGCCAGCGACTACGCCAACACCCTGCCGCCCAGCGTCAAGGGGCCGATGATCCGCGAGTGCCAAGCTGCCATCAAGGCCCTGGAAGCTGAACCGGAAGCCAAGCCGTGAGCGACTACGATGAAATGACCGTCATCCGGCTCCAGCAGGAAAACGACAAGCTCCGCGCTGAGAACGCCGCGCTGCGTCCGCTCGTCAGCGACCTCCAGCACCGTTTGCGCATCGCGGAGCGGCAGTACCCTGCGCATGTGGTCATCACCCCCGAACGCCTCCACGGATAAGCCATGGCCTCTCACGCCGCCGTCCCGCCGAGTCCACCGCCTCCTCCACATGGATGCTCACAGGAGGACATCCTCGTAGCGATAAACTCCAAGCTGGACGCGATCATCGAACGGCTCGGGAAGGGCGACACTGCGCTCGCCCTCTTAGAGCATCGCCTCGCGTTCATTGAACGCATCGTCTATGGTTTGTGCGGGTTCATCCTCCTAAGCGTGCTGACCGGCATCGTCGCCCTTGTCGTAAAGTCCTCGCCATGAACCGCCGTCATGTCATCCAGGCAGTTGTGGACGCCGTGACCGCGCTCGCGTTTCTGTTCATCCTCGTTCTGCTGGCGTTCGTCCTAACCGGCTGCGGAGCCGAGACGCGCAGCGATGTACAGATCCAGAAACGCATCGTCACCGTGACCAAGGAGATCCGGCAGGAGATCAGCCCGAGCGGCGAGATCGTCCAGCTTGAGTCCGTGACGCGCACCACGACTAGCGAGGACGGGCAGCAGATCGGCCAGACCGAGACGGAGATCAAGCCGCCGCAAGTCATGGGCATGGTCGCCACGCTCGCCAAGGTCGGAGCGACCGCTGTCGGTGGCCCTGCTGCTGGCGCTGCGGTCAGTCAGGGCATCGACCTCATCAGCACGCTCATCGGCACTTCTGCTGCGGCTGTTCCAGCCGGGATGGGTTATGTGGCCTTGCGCAAGCGGAAGTCCGAGGCAGACGCGCTGAAGGACGAACTGGATGTCCTTCAGCGCCATCGTGACCAGCTCATTGATTCAGTGGAAAAGGCCCGCGACGAATTGCCCAGTGACGCAGACACAGCCTTCGTTAGAGTCCTTGGGGTGAAGCAGGACAAAGACCTCCAGGACTACATCAAGATGAGGACAGCATGACGCTAGTCTCGCCTGCCGTGCCCGCAGGGCCAGATCCTTCGGAGGACGAGGCGCTGGAGAGTGCCACCGTTGAAATCTCCGAGCCCGCAGAGGTTGAACCTCCGGTGGTCGAGAGCGATGCCGCCCTCGTCCAGAAGATGCAGCAGATGGTCGAGGTGCCCCAGTTCCTCACCCGCTGGTACGCGCAGTTCGCCGCCGACCGTAAGTATGTGAACCAGGACTGCATGCTGCTCGACACCGAGCAGGCGGTCGCCACGAACTACATCCTCCGCAATCAGATCGTGCTGATGGCGAATATGTATGCGCGTGAGCCAGCGATTTCCTGGAAGCCAGCGCCGATCATCGGGGAACACCCGCCGCTCCTGGCCCAGTACGGCAAGACGCTGGAAATCTTCTGCAAGAAAATGGCCGAGGAGATCGAACTCAAGCGCCTGTTGCGCGGCGGCATCCAGGATGCCAGCACGATTGGCTGGGCGGTGTTCAAGCTGAATCCGCAGGAGGACCCGAAGCTCGACCCGCTGGGCAACCGGCGTCAGAACGACCAGCTCGACAACCTCGCGCGCTACCAGTGGCTCAAGCGCCGTGCGGCCCACGACCAGATCAGCGAGGACTCGGCCACCGCGCAGGAGATCAAGGACCTGGAGACGGTGGTCTCGGCCTACCTCCGCGATCAGGTCGAAGCCGACCTCATCAACAACCAGCCGCAGATGATGCCGATGATCGACCCGATGACCGGCATGCCCGCGACGAACCCCATCACGGGCGAGCCGATCACCCAGATGGACATGAGCGATCCGCGCATCGCGCGCCTGGATGCGCTCAAGCAGGGCCAGATCCCGCCCGACATGGACGTTGGCGAAATCTCACGCTTCATCGGCTTCAACCTCGACCCGATCCAGGGCGAGGACTTCCGCTTCGACTGGACCGTAGCCTCGACGGAGAACCTGTACGCTGGCGAGGGCATGGGCCATCGAGTGTTCATGGACTACGACAAGTTCGGGTCCTCGTTCGATGTCTCGCCCGCCGAGATCGGCCAGATCATCCTGTTCGGGGACGACGGCGGTCGCATGAGCGCCGACACCAAGTGGTCCGCTGCCGCGCTGCCCAGCGGTGGCCGCTACGATGGCGAGGCCCCGGCTGACCGCGACAACCTCGAAGCCGCGACCAACATGGGTCGCTGTGCCGTGTGGGAGTGGTGGGACAAGCGGCAGGGCATGGTCTATACCTGGGTCGAGGGCATGAAGCGGTTCCTCCGCAAAGTGCCGCCGACCATCGTCGGTCGCCGCTGGTTCCCGTTCTACTTCCTACCGTTCAACCGCGTCACCGGACGCCCGCTGCCGATCAGCGATACGCTGCTGACCCGCCAGCTCCAGGACGAGCTGAACCGCCGCCGCACCCAGGAAGCCGAGGCCCAGGACGCCAGCTTCCCGCGCATCTTCATCAAGCGCGGCTCGGTCACCCCGACCGAGAAGAACAGCATCGAGACCAGCCATGCCTATCAGGTGATCGAGCTGGATTCGCCCGACGAGGTGAGCAAGGCGTTCGCGGAGACCCGCCCGCTACCCTTCAATCCCGAGCTGTACGCGCGCACCGATGTTCGCATGGAAATGGAAATGATGTCGGGCATCAGCCGCAACGCGGCTGGCTCGGGACAGGGCGAGCTGGCGACCACCGCCGCCATCGCCAACGAGCAGATGGGCGTTCAGGTGGACTTCCGCCGCGCGTTGCTCGACGAGTTGATCTACGACATCCTCTATGACATCGCCTACATGGCGAACCAGTTCTTCCCCGAGGAGAACTGGAAAGCGATCTGCGGTCAGGGTGCCTACGTCCCGCTGCTGGAACGCGAGACCTTCCTGCGCCAGCTCAAGCTCGAAGTGCGCGCCGGATCGACCGGACGCCCGGACGCCGAGAAGAACCTCAAGGTGTACGAGATGCTCGCGGGCATGGCTCCGCAGCTTGGCCTGCCGCTCGACGGCGAAGCACTGCTGGAGGACATCATGTACGAGATGGGCAAGCCCGACTGGAAGAAATACCTGATGACGCCCGAGAAGATGATGCAGAAGGCGATGATGGGTATGCCGGTTCCGGGCATGATGGGTCCTGGCCCCGGAGCTGGAGCGCCCCCTGGCCCCGGCCAGCCGCGCGGCAACGCCGCCCAGCCGAACCCGACGCCCGGCGAAGGCGCACCCACGATGGCCGAACGCGGACCCCCGAAGCCGGGTTCCGTCCCTGGCCCAGTCTAGTTGACTTTCACGGAGTAGGAGAATACCATGCCGACCGACGAGACCATCGTCGTGAATCCTATCAGCGAGACCGCTCAGCCGGTCGAGCCGAAGGACACGCCGACCCCGCCACCCCAGCCAGAGGCGCAAGCGCCCACGGCTGATTCCCCCGCCGCAGAGTCGGTCGAGGGCAGTTCGCAGGACCCACCGCAGGACGATCAGCCCAAGGCTGACCCGCCCAAGCCGGAAAAGTCCGCCCGCGAACAGCTCATCGAAAAGCTCACAGGCGTAGAGGAACCCAAGTCCGAGGACGAGGACGAGGAGCCGACACCCCCTGCCAAACCGCAGGATGGCGAGTCGCCCAAGCCCGAGGACACCCCCAAAGACAAGCAGCCCGACGAGCCTCTCCCCGAGGACCTCGTTGAGCTGACGAACGATACCGCCAAGGCGATGAAGCCCGGCGAGGCTCGGCGCAAAATCAACCGCCTCATCAAGCGGGTGAAGGACTCCGAGCCGCTGGCCGCGATGTCGAAAGAGATCATCGAGGTGTGCGAGAAGAACGGGCTGGCCCCGGACGACTACCGCGCCTGGGTGAGCATCGGCATCGGTCTCCAGAACGGAGACCCCGCAGCCATCGCCCGGTTCTCCGGGATCGCGGAAAAGGTCGGCATCAAAGCCGAAGCCCCCGCTCCCGCGCTCACGCCCGAGGTTGAAGCATGGCTCGATGCCCAGGTCAAAGACCTGGAGATCAGCGCCACGGCAGCCGCAGACTTGCGGAAGCGCCTGGGCGCGGCCCCTGCCAAACCTGCCGCAGCCGCACCGGCCCCCCAGGCTCCAGCCCCGCGTCAGCCTGCCCCGCAGGCCCCGGCACCCCAGAATCCCGAGATGGTAGCCCGCACTCGGGCCACGAACGAAATCGGCAAGATTGCCGACGAGTACGAGGCCAAGATCGGCGCTGCCCGCTTCAAGGAACTGGAACCCCGCATCATGGCCGCACTTGCCCAGCGCAAGGGACGGTCTGCCGATGCGTGGCCCGACATCTTCCGGTCGGTCATCGAGATTGAACTCGCGCGTGCCCCAAAGCCCGCTGCGATCCAGTCGAACCTCCGTCCCGGAGGCCAAGCAGGTTCCTCTACCCCGCAGTTCAAGTCCGAGCGCGAACGCGCTATCCACCGCCTCACATCCGGCTGACCCCCTGACGGGGGTGGCCCCAGGAACCGAACACCATGCCCACCCCCCTCACCCCCTCAGTGATCCGCGAAATCGGCTTTGCCGTTTCGACGGATGTCCTCAACCGCAAGCAGACCATCGCCATCGACCGCAAGGCGATGCCGGGCCTTGACCTCCTCTGGGGCAAGCGCAAGACCGACGCCGGTCAGGCCGGTGGCAAGACCAAGGTCAACCTCAAGGTTGCTGGCGACCAGCAGCTCCAGGGCTGGACTGGTCTGGACCGCCTCGGCTTCGCAGGCAACGAGATCGACCTCGGCCTGGAGTTCGAGTTCTACAACATCCACATGGGTCTCCAGTTCACCCACACCGAGCTGCTCGACCAGGGCTACCTGATCGAATACAACGCGAAGCGGTCGAAGAACTTCGCCAAAAAGAACAGCGCCGACGAGATGAACCGGCTGGCCGATCTGTTCCAGGAAAAGGTCGAGACCCACTTCGACAACTACAAGGTCCTGATGGACAAGGTGCTGCACTACAACACCGACTCCAGCCTGCCGCCCGGCCTGTTCCAGCTCATCAGCATCACCCCCGATGTCGGCTTCATCGGCGGCAAGGATCGCGCGCTGAACCCGCTGCTCCGCAACGTCGGTGGCGTCATCCAGGGCTTGAACCTGAACGCCCTGGACTGCGGTGCCGGTGGTGACCTGTACCGTGGTCTGACCCTGGCCCACCGGCAGGCGAACCTCTACGGTCGTGGCCGCAGCGCCCGCGTCACCCGCCTGATGGCTGGCAGCAAGTTCATCGACGGCTACCTGAACTGGCGCATGCAGAACAGCTTCACGGTCAACGCCGACGCGGCGAAGATCGGCAGCGTGGACATCGGCATCCAGGACAACGAGGCCAAGTTCCGTGGCCTCCAGATCGAGTGGAACCCCACCCTCGACTACCTGGACGAGATCGGCACCCCGGACGGCGGCATCCCGTTCTCCTGCCGCTGCCTCGGCATCGCGGAGAAGGCCATCGAAGTCCGCTGCCCGGCCAGCATGGACCTCCAGATCAGCTTCCCGGACGATCCGCCCGATCAGCGTTTCACCCGCATGTCCACGGACTCGCGCCTCGCGCCCGTCCTGACCGTGCCGAACGCCCACTTCGTCGTGGCCGTTGACCCGACCAAGATCGTCGGGCCGTAAGTTGCCCAAAAACGGGTGCCTCCTACTCCCACTCGTTCATGCACCTCTGGCCTTGCCAGAGGTGCATGTTTTTATACCCTCGACAGCGGAGTAGGAGACCCCATGCCCCGTATCAAGATCCAAGCCTTTCTCATCCCCCGGAACACTTCGGCAGTAGTGACGGCCCCGCCGTATGAAAAGCCGCTGCTCCAGGCGAAACACAACACGGGCGTTGGCGATCGCGCCATGCACATCCAGTCGATTGACTGGCCCAAGAGCCTGCCCGCCAGCGGACAGGTGAGCGAGCGCGAACTGGAAGCTGAGATGCAGCGGCTCGCCGTCTATTACGGCCTCGAAATCTTCCACAAGTTCTACCCGGTCGAGGAAATGTTCACCCGGGCGTTCGAGGCTTCGCAGGCCGAGGCGCTGCCGCAGGACACCAACCCGATCCCCGACGCCACCGTGACCCCCGAGGGACTGGTCGAGGAGTTCCTCGAACTGCGTGTGCCGTCGCTGGGCAAGGCCCAGGCCCAGAAGTTTGTCGATGCGGGTCTCATGCCCGAGTTGCTCCTCAACGCCGACGCCAAGGCCCTCGCCACCGTCGTTGGTCTCCCCCTCAACCTGATCCGGTCCACCATCGAGGCCGCAAAGGCGCGTCCCGCCTTCGCCACCAGTGGAGCGCCAAGTGCGCCGAGCCAGTTCAAGCCGACCAAGATGGAAGCGCCGGGTCTCACCTAACGAGGCAACATGGCCCTGCTACCGACGCTCACCGAGATCCGCACCGCGACCCTTGCGCGGTGCGGCATCGCGTCGTCTGGCAACATCCAGCGGAATATCAAGGACCTCCTGGACGAGAAGATCCGTAGCGCACATGAGCAGCTCTACGAAATGGCCCCCTGGCTGGTGAACTATGTCGAGGGCACGATCACCCTCGACGCGGGCGTGAGCGACTACGACATCCCGGACGACACCGACGCGGGCCACATCGACGCCATCGGCGTGCGGCAGTCTGAGGACGGACATATCCTGCGCCTGGAGCCGGGCATCCGGCTGGGCGAAGCCTCGCACCTAACGAGCGATGCGCTGCCTGAACGGTTCACCTTCATCGACCGGGTGATCCGCATCGCCTCGACCCCGGATACTACCCGGTACGATGTTCTGGTCCTGCAATATTGGCAGACTCCCGGTGCCCTGACGAACGATGCTGACCGCATCGTGGTGGACGGGGAAGCCTGCAAGGCCCTGGCCGAGATCCTCGTCAAAGAACATTTCGGCGGGGTGGACACCCAGCGGCTCCGTGAGGACCTGGGGCGCTACATCGAACGCAAGCGGTCCAAGCAGAGCGACGGCTCGGGCTTCCGCCTGTGTGCCGTCCGGTCGTTCCGCACGACCCCGAGCGCCCGCAACCGCTTCGGCATGACCACGCTGACCTACGGCGATAATTGGAGGCCGTGGGTATGAAGGCGATGATCTCCAAGTTTCGGGGGCTTGATGTGCGGCGGCTGGCTGAGACCAGCGACCCGCGCTCGGCTCGTGTTGCGTCCAACCTGGATCTGACCCAGGGCGGGGAATACACGGCGCGCGATCCGGTCGAGGAGCTGATGGATCTCGATCCCCAGTCGGTGGGCCTGTACGCGCTGGGCGGCACGCTGCGGGCCGCGATCCCGGGTGGGCAGAACATCCCGCTGGCGGCGGTCGGCCCGGTGCATGTCAAGTACGATGCGCTGGGGTTCGGCATCGGCAGCTACATCGCGGTCATGGTCGGGATGACGAACACCGCAGCGGTGCGCCTCCAGGGCACGACATGGCCTGCGTGGTCGGTCGGCGCGACCCTGACGGTCGGGGCCTACACCGCCACCGTTCTCTCGGTCGTAGGCGACACCGCGACGACGGACACCGTGTTCACCGACACCCCGGCGCTCTACCCGTTCACCCTGGTCAATGGCGGCAACAACCTCGCCAGCCGCACGGTCGCGGTCACCACTGACTCGTCCACCGTGACGCTGACCAACGGCACATGGCCGCTCGACATCGAGGGGGCGACCTTCTCGATCACACGCGCCAACTTCACGGCGCGCGTCGTAAGCCGAGCCAGCGCGACCCAGCTTCTCCTCGACACCACCTATCCGGGCGCTGCCCTGTCAGGGGTCGAGTTCGTTCTCGGCGGGGTCGCGGACGCCTACCCGCTGGACACCCTCATACGCGTCAGCGCGGTGGAGTCTGTAGGCGCGAACGCCTCGTTCGGCGTGTACCCGTACCTCACCGTCGAGCGGTGGATCGACGCCGCAGACGAATCGCGGGGCACCACCTACGAACACCACTGGATTCAGCAGGACCCGGACACGCTCACCTCGGTTGTCGCCACCCAGGTTCCGCTGCCGTTCACTCCGGGGGCATCGCTTATCAAGGCGTCAGGCAAGGTGTTTGCCGACGACGACGTGAACGGCATCGTGCGGTTCTGCTCGACGGCAAACGGTCCGCTCGACTGGACCACCCCCGAGGACGCGGGCTATATCCCGGTCATCACCCACGCGACCGGCGACCGCCGTATCCAGGGTCTCGGCATCTACGACGAAAAGATGGCGGTCATCTTCTCGGACGCCGTGCAGCTCTGGGCCACGGATCCGCAGCCGACCAACATCACGCTCGTTCGAGTCATCAACGGTCCCGGCACCACTCAGTCGCGCAGTGCGGTCAATGTGCTGGGCGATATGTTCTACCTGACGCGCGGCGGCTTCCGCTCGCTGCATACCGCCGTGACCACCGGGCAAATCCAGGAGCAGGACGACATCGGCACGCCCATCGACGATCTCGTGCAGGCCGAGCTGACCAACGCCACGGCGGCGCTGTGGTCCCAGACGCGCGGGCAGTACCTCTGCGCGGTCGGCCCACGGATCTATGCTTTCCGGTACTCACCCAAGACGAAGATCATGGGCTGGACGACCTGGGAGATGGGCTTCGAGATCGCGGCGATGGCCGAGAACGCGGGCATCCTCTACCTCCGCAGCGCAGCGCATAAGCTGTACCGTCTGAACGAGACCTCCGGGGTGCAGCCGACCTTCGAGTTGCGGCTCAACGACTTCACGGGGCGCGACCCCTCGGTCCGCAAGCGCATCGACTTCATGGAGGTCATGCAGCGCGGCGAGGCCACGACCCGGTTCTACACCGAACCGGATGACGACACGATCTACACCGACGGTCCAACGCTCGATGGCTCGACAATCGGGATGGAGCGGGTGTTTGTGGGCGTCATGTCCCGCACAGCGGGGCTACGCTTCACGGGGACCGGCCCATGGACGCTCTCTGCGGTCCAACTGACCTACATCGACATGGGATTCTGACATGCCCCTCGACCCCTACGACCGTAACTACAACTTCCAGCAGGAGGCCGACAGCGGGGTCTCTGACTTCCCGGAACCGGGCAAGGTGGACACGGAGCTGAACGACATTGCGTCGGTCATCGCGCAGCTTCGTGCGCGGCTCCAGCTCATTACGAGCGCCGACGGTCGCCTGCGGAACGTGGCTTACTCCTTAGCGCAGTCTCTCGTCGGCACCTACACGGGCACGAGCGCCGGGTCTGCGACCATCGACACCGCGATCCCCTATCAGGCGACGTTCAGCGTGAACTCGCTGCTGATCCTGACCGGCACTACCACCCTGCGCCCGGACCAGATTTCGTCAGTCTCGAACAACGCGGGCAACCTGCGCGTGGTGCTGGCGAGCGCCCCGGCCAACGGCACCTCGCTGGTTGTCTGGGCCTTCGAGCCGGGCAATAATGTGCTGACCGTCCTGGCCTCGGCGGCGAACGCCGACGGCGCTTCGCGGATCGCCATCGAAGATGCCGCCAGCCTCTACACCGCTGTGACCGTCGAGGCTGCGCTGGCCGAGGTCCGCGTGGCGCTGAACGCGCTCATCACCAGCCTCGGCACCATCGGCGGCATCTTCCGCGCCAACGGCTCGGTTCCGGCCACCGCGAACTTCGCCATGGCAGGGTTCAAGGTGACGGGCGCGGCAGATGGCTCGGCTGACGGCGACTACATCACGGTGCGTCAGCTCGCCGGGTACATCGCTGCCTGGAGCGACCTGTCCCAGTTCTTCCTCAAGCGCGACGGCACGACCGCCATGGCCGGGGCGATGAACTACGGCAACAACAAGGGCACGAACCTCGCGGACGCGGACCTTGCGGTTCCAACCGACGCGGTGAACGTCCGCACGATGCTGTCCTCGATCTCGACGGGCGGTGCGGTGCCCGTGGGCACGGTCATCGACTATGTGGGCGCGACTGCCCCGACGAGCTGGCTCATCTGCGACGGCACCGCCTACGCTGAGGCCGACTACCCGGCGCTGGCCGATGTCGTGCCCGTGTCCTTCAAGAGCGGGTCGGCCCAGGGCGCGCGACCGGCGAAGTACCCGAAGCTCGTTAGCGGTAATCTGACGGCTGGGGTGCTGACCTCGCTCCCGGCCCTGACGGACGCTGGCGTCGGGTATGTCGGCATCCCGGACATCGAAGTCATCAACCCGACGACGGGAGATCCGGTTTCGAGCCAGCCGGTCTTCACAGTCACGGTCTCTCCGGTGGTCACAGACGGCCCGAATGTCACGGGCGGTAGCCTGACGATCAGCATCGCCTCGGGCGGCACCGGCATCCTGGCTGGTGCCGTGATCCGTATTAACAATGCCCTGGACGCGACCCCTGGCTCGCCCGCGCTGGCGACCCTGCCCGGTGGCTACTTCCGCGTGCCGGATCTACGTGGTCGCGTCACCCTCGGCGCGGGCACCGAGAGTGATACCCCGGGCATCGTCGATCCGCCCGATGTCACGCGCGGGGACGCCTACAACGCCTCGACACGCGCGCTGGGTGAGTACGGCGGCACCGAAAAGCACAGGCTCACGGAAGATGAACTCCCAAGCCACCGGCACGGTCTCGCCAATTACGGAGTTACGGACGCGGCGGGCAATAAGAATGCCCAGCGCGACAGTGATAACGCGGCAGCGTCAGCCGGCAACCAGACTGGCCCAGCGGGTACCGATGTCGCGCACAACACGATGCCTCCGTTCGGTGTCCTGAACAAAATCATCAAGGCCAGCTAACATGGCTACCCCCTACGAAGCCTATCGGCTGGCCCCGCAGCAGTACCAGAACCCCATGCAGACGCAGGGGAGCGCGCAGCAGTTCTACGCCCCGAGCGCATCGCTGTGGGGGAACTATCGCAATCAAGCCGGGATGGGGATTCCAGGGCTGAACGTCGGCACCGCGATGACCCCACTGGGTCCGCTCATGGGGTGGGGCAAGACCTTCGCAGATACCCTGTTTGATAGCCGGGAAGGCTACAAGAACCTGGGCACCGCGAAGGGCTGGGGCAACATCGCCACCTTCGGATCGAGGGGTGCGAAGGATAAGCAGCGGGACGCTGCGAACGCTCGCCGCGCGGCGGTCGAGGATTGGCGGCAGGGTGAGCAGACGCGGCTCGGTGATCTACTCGGGCAGGCAGGGGCAGATGTGCGGGCCGACCTGGGCGGCGAGCTGCGTCAGGCGCTCTACGCGGGCGGCGACATGGGGGACGAGAACGCGATCAATGATGCGATGACCAAGTACCAGCAGCGGTATCAGCAGTATATGCTGGGCCGCACGCGGGCTGGTCAGGCGCGTCAGGTGGATGCGATGTTCTCGGACCCGCGTCGGCAGAGCGACCGCGCGCAGCGGATGAACGCCGAGCGGACGCAGGGCCTCGGGCAGCTCGCAGAGCAGTACCGCATCGGCCAGCGCAATAACGCCTTCAATCAGGCCCGTCGCGGCACCATGGGCAGCAGCATGGACGTTGAGCAGCAGGGCGAACTTGGGCGGGGGCGTGATGCGGGCGCGATGGCGATCCAGAGCGGTCTCGACGAGAAGGCCCGCGCCTTCCGCCTCCAGGACCAGCAACAGCAGAATGCACTCAAGGGCCTGATCTACGCCGACGACCCGAACACCGCTGCGGCCTTGAGCCGCACGATGGAGGGCCTCAATGCGCAGGGCAACCTCGTGCGCGAGCAGAGCGCCATGAACTCGCAGATGGCTGCGCAACGCGGGGCTGTCGCGCAGGGCTACTCGCAGGCATTCGGTGGGGCGATGACCGCCGCCAGCCAGCCGCTCGGCTACTACCTCGAACATCGCGGAAGCGGAGCATAACATGGCCCCACTCGTCGGCATCGGTCTCGGTTCGATGGCGCTCGGCACCGCCATGAACCTGTATGGCACGCACCAGCGTGACAAGGCCACCAAGCAGGCCATGGAGGCGTACCAGCGCGCCGTCGCGGAAAAGACTGCCCAGGAACGCGCCCAGCTCATGGAGGAGCAGGGCGTGTTCTCGCAGATGGCTGGCGAGCGTCAGCAGGGCGTCGGTGGCTATCTCAACGAGCTGGCGATGGCCCAGCGCCCCGGCACCGACGACGGTTTCGGCCAGCGCCAGCGGGGTGCGCTCTCGGACATCGATCGCATGACGCAGGGCGGCGGGCAGCAGTACGCCTACAGCGGTGCTCCGCGCACGCAGGCCGAGGGCCAGCAGGCAGGCATCACCCAGGGCCGGAACAACCGCATGGGCGAGGCCCTGCTGGCGGACTACCAAGTCCGCCAGATCGACGAGCGCGAGAAGATGGCCGGGCACCGCATGGCGTTCGGGGATCTGCTACGCTCGTCCAAGGGCAGCAGCCTCCAGCAGAAGTTCGCCCTGGCGAAAGCCCTGCGCGATCTTGACTGGCAGCGCAAGAGCGCAGCCATGCAGGGCCAGCTCGACGAGGCTGGTCGCAAGGGCCAGTGGATGAATGTGCTGGGTGGCCTGGGCACCCAGGCTGGCGGCTTGGCGATGACTGCTGGGCTGGCTGGCGCGGGCACAGGCGGGGAGATGACGGCGCACGCCCCGGGAGCCGCGATGGAAACCACGATTGACCCGGCTGGGCAGGGCTGGTAAGGAACTCACATGCCTCTCTCTTTCGACCCCGCTTCCATCATGGCCCCTGGCGGCATCGCCTCGGGTCTCGACAATCTCGGCGCTGCCGTGATGAACGCGATGAACCGTCGCGCCGAGCGCAAGTACGGCCTGGAAGCTGAACAGCGTCGGCGCGGCAACCAGCTTGAGGACCAAGCATCCTCGCGCGACTACCAGACCAGCGAGCGCGTGGCTGGGCAGCAGTACCAGACCGCCCGCGACGCCGAGAACCGGGGGCGGACCTGGGAGGACAACCTCAAGAAAGACGAGGAGGAACTGGAGAAGGAAGTCTATAAGCCAATCCCGGAGGTCGAGACCCGGTTCGTGACGGACCCCGAGACGGGCATCGTGTCGAAGCAGTCGATCCCGATTGACCGGAACGCCGTCATCGCCGCTCGCCGCAAGCTGGTCGAAGGCTTCATGTCGCGGTATTCGACCCCAGGCCGCGAGCTGGGCACCCTCCAGCGGTTTGATGCCCAGTTCGCTGCCCCCGAGGGCAACGCGAGGATTACGCCGCAGACCACTGAAAAGCCCCCGGAGACCACGATGGTCCCGACCGAGCAGAACATCGCCCATACGGCGCAGCAGCCGAAGGGCCAGAAGTTCTCGAATGTGCTGGCTCCCGCCGAGGGCGCGGACTGGCTCACAGCCCTGAATCCGCTGAACTCGATCCCGGCTTGGTGGAACGGCGACTACGGGAACACCACGAGTGAGACCCCGGTCGCCGCCTCGCTGCCCGCTGGCTACAACCGCAAAGACGCGACGGGCATCGCCCGCACGCAGACGATGGACAAGGCCGCAGCGCAGGCGCTCGCAGGTGACTCACTCCAGGGCGGTCCTGCCGTGGGGCTTGTCGGGCAGCCGCCGACTTCGGTGGGCAACGGGCTGACGGTCGGCCCGCCGAAGGCTGCGGCCCAGGCTGCGGAGGTGCTGGCTGCGCCCCCGACAGCGGAAGCCGCCGTCGCCGCGCTCGCACCGCCCGTAGCCGCACCGGCTCCTGCCCCGGCTCCTGCCCCGGCTCCTGCCCCGGCTCCTGCCCCGGCTCCTGCCCCGGCTCCTGCCCCGGCTCCTGCTGCGCCCGTGACCGAACCTGCTCCAGCTCGCCCGACCAAAGTTCTCACGCCCGAGGTCCGGGCAAAGACGGTCGCCTACCTGTCCAAGTTCAAGGATAAGTCTGGGATGGGCGTGGGGTATTGGACGAAGCGGTTGCAGGGTGAAGGGGTGGCTGCCGCCGACATCCCCGCCATGCTGGCCGAGGCGAAGATCACCAAGCCGTGAGGGCTGGATCGGGCATTCGAGGGCCATAGGCTCCGCACATGGCTGACCCCATCCTCCCGGCTGATGACGAACTCTCTCGCATCCTCGCGGAGGCCGATGCGTCCCCGCCCCAGTACGGGGCCGAGGAAGCGCGTCGGCGCAAAGAGCGGGAGCAGCACGAAACTGCTGTCGAGCCTGAACATCGCACCTTCGGTGCGAACGCCGTCCAGGCGTTCCAGAACGCGAGCCGGTCGCTCGGGCAGCAGATCATCGCCGGTCCTGCTCTCGTCGAGGCGGGCATCCGGCGCTTCGTCGGTCCTACTCCGAGCCACACGGACCCCACCCCACTCGGGGCCTACCTAGAGGTCCGGCGTCGGAACGCCGAGGGCGAGGCGCGCATGCAGGAGTACGCCCCGCGCACGGGCGTAGCCGGGGTCGTGGAGGAGGCGGTCACGGGAGCGGCGGGTTCCCTCCCCCAGGTGATCCCAGCTCTTGGCGCAGGGCGGATGGTGACCGCGACGGCCCAGACTCTCGGTGCCCCCCTGTCGCGGCTCGGCCTGCTGGCGTCCTCCCCAATGGCCGCGCAAGCGTCCCTCGCGGGCGCGCAGACGACGGCGACCGAGATGCAGGACGACCCGACGAACCCCCTGAATGCTCTCGCGCAGGGCGTCATCGAAGGCGCGTTCACCCGGATCGGCGGGGCGTCCGGCACCGAAGCCTACGCGAACAGCGCGCGGGAGGCCGCAGCGACTTCGTGGGGGATCATCAAAGACTTCCTCGGCAACACGGTCGCGGAGTACCCCGAGGAAGCCCTCACCTCGATGGTGCAGGAAGGGGCACGCCAGCTCCTTGTCACTGGGAAGTTCGACCCCTCGACAATCACGCGCCAGGGCGTCGTGGGTGGCGCAGCGGGCAGCCTCATCGCGGGTGGGACCGGGTCTGCGGCTGCCGTGGACCAGTACCGCCGCAATACTCAGTCGGAGGCGAACTTCGACCGCGCCATCGCGGAGGCCGCACAGCGGCAGGCCGCGCTTGCTGCGCCCCTGTCGGCCCCGACCGCCGAGGTCCTCGCAGACCAGAGCATCGCGGAGATGGCGGGCGCGGGCTTCACGCCCGAGACCACGGACCCGATGGCTGTGCCGCCTGCCGACCAGACCGGCGAGCCAGAGGAGGCTCCGTCGATCCCGCCCGTCGCGGAGATGCCGGTCGAGGTTCCGGGCGAGGCCCCGCAGGAAGTCCCTGGCACCGCGCCGGTCGAGGACCCAGGCGAAGCTCCGCAGGCGGTCGATGACCCCGCCGCCCTGGACAAGGAAATCGCTGCGCTGGACGCCGAGTACGCCCGCACCCGGAACCCGGGCCTCATCGTGCCGCGCGCCCAGTTGGTCCAGCGCCGGGCCAAGGCCGACATGCTCGCCAAGGCCGGTGAGACCGGCATGACGCTGATGAGCCATCAGTTCAAGCGCGAGCAGGCTGCGGTGGAAAACCGTCCCGAGGTGGCGACCGCCGAGCGCGAGGCCATCGACAAGATCATCGCCCGCGACCCGGGCAAGCCGACCGGCCTCAAGAAACCCGCCGCGCCGATCCCGGTGAACCCTTCGACGGACCCCGAGATCGACGCGCTGGAGCGCGTCGTCAACGACCCCGCCGCGACCCCCGAAGCGAAGCGAGCTGCGGGTGAGCGTCTGGGCGCGATCATCACGGGGGAAGCCGAAAACCCGAACATCGTCCGCAGTATGGACGAGCCGGGCGAGGCTGAGCAGCCGATGGACCCGCGCAAGCGTGCGTGGCTGGACAGCACCAAGACCGACCTGATGACTTCGCGCGGCATTGCGCCGATTTCGCCCACCGCCTCGACTGCCGAGCGCGAAGCGTTCTACAACCGCCTCGTGAAGGATGCCCAGGAGCGCGCGGGGGGCTACCGCATCGTGGCCGAACTCCGCGACGGCGGTACGGACGCGGCGTTCCTCAATGGGATCGCGGAGAAGCTGTCCCGCACGCCCAAGCCCCGGACGAACTGGAGCGGTGGCAATCTGGATAGCTGGTCGATGTACGAGCCGGGCGAGCAGCCCGAGCGCGATCCGGGCCTTGAGAAGTTCCGCAAGCGCGTGGCCCAGCGTGCGCTCAAGAACAGCCGGCACGACCTCCTCCCGGAGATCCGCAAGGCCGCGACCCCCGCAGAGCTGCGCCGCCTCGCGGGCAGCCCCGCGCCCAAGGTCCAGCCCGCCAGCACGAACCGCCCCGAGCCGGTCATCTCGAACGCCCCGGCCCCCGTCGTGCCCATGCGCGAGAAGGCCGACGCGGTGCCTGCCCCGCGCCGAGAGGGCGACGAGGCCATGCCCGAGGATATGGCCCGCAAGCAGTACGCGGCGGTCGAGGCCAAGCTCACCGCGCTGGAAGCCGAACTGGCTGCGATGGACGCCGCCGAGCGGGCGCGCGAAGCCGAGCGGGCGCTCACGCCCCAGGCCCCGGGCAAGGACACCGCAGCCGAGCAGGCCCGCCTGGAGAGCGAGGCTACCGCCGCCCGCGCGAAGCGGGAGGTCGCCCTCCAGCGACAGGCCGCGCTGCGGAAGCAGATCGCGGAACGCCGTGCCGCCGAGGACACCCGCCCTGTTGGTGAGGTGCGCGGTGTGGTCGAAGCCGAGCAGGCCCAGGACGCCCCCCGGGTCCAGGCCCAGGCGGTGCCGCCCGAGGCGACCCCGCCCCTCTCGCCCGAGGCCCCGCTGCGACCGCAGGAGCCGGGCCGCAACCCGACTGAGCAGGAGAAGCACGAGGCCGCGCTGGAGCTGGACAAGGCCACCTTCCGGCAGGCCCTCCAGCTCCGCGTCGAGTTCCCGACCAACCCGGCTGGCGAGTTCGTCCGCCTCGCTCCGCTGTCCGATGGCCGGAAGCTCAAGCCTCGCGTGGTGGTGGAAGTCACCTCTGGCGAGCAGCTCACCTACGCGCCCCCCGCGTTCGCCATCGGTCGCCTCGAAGGCGGCGCGCACGCAGGCAAGTACGCGGTGTTCATGGTGAAGCCCCGGTACTTCGAGAAGGCCAACGCCACGGTCATCTCGGCAGGCAGCATGCCGATCCTGGTTCCGCGCGTGAAGGCCGCGACCCCGGAGCTGGCGGGCAAGATGCGCGAGCTGGCGAACGCCCGCGCTGTCGCCCAGCAGGCCATCGACGCCGAGCAGCCCGGGAACGAAGCGTTCCTGCGCGCGACGACCGAGGGCGAGACCATCAACCGCGAGATCGAGGATCTCGTGGGCGCGAAGTTCCGCTCGGTCAAAGCCCCGTACTGGCTGGCCGTGTCTGCCGAAGATGCGCGCAGCATCGTCAAGCACCCCGGCGTCCTCACCAACTTCCTGTACCCGACCTTCGAGGCTGCCCACGAGGCGTCCCTGCGGGTGCAGGAACAGAACTGGAAGGCGGTATCGAACGCCGACGCCTCCGTGACCGAGGAAGGCACCGCTGCCACCGTCGAGTCCGCTGGCGAGGAGGGCGAGGGCGGCAACGCCGGGTTCGGCGGGGAGGCCCGCGACCTGGAAGGTCTGGACCGCGAGCCGTCGCGCTTCGAGACCATGACCCCGGAGGAGAAAGCCAAGGAAGCCGCCGAACTCCAGCAGAACCCCCGCGCGGGCGAGCGCATCGGGGAGCTGCGAAAGATGAACGCCCGCAACCCGGCGCACCGCGACGAGGCCCTGCGGAAGTGGGACGAGCTGAACCAGACGCATGTGCGCGCGGCCCGCGCGTACATCCACCGCATTTCGCGGGACGATGCCGTTTCCGCGTGGTACGCAGCCGCCCTGAGAGGGGACAAGGATCACATGGCACGGGCTGCCCGCGCCATGAAAGAGCTGGAGGGGCAGTACCGCACAATCGTTGGCGATAAACCCGAGAAGCGTCTGTCCGCAGGCGAGCAGGCAGCCGAGGACGCGGCCAAAGCCCGCGCAGCCAACCCGTTCCTCCAGCTCACCGGGCGCAAGCACGGAGGGTTGTACCAAGCGTTCAAGGACCTTCCGGCTGTCGAGGGCGTGGGCTACCTCCCGACTGCTGGCCTCCAGTACGCGGTGCGCCTCGCGCAAGCCTACAACCCGGGCATCACCTTCTCGGTTGGTCTCGACACCTCGCTACGTGGTGGGCGCACGGAGTTCGACGAAACGGGCGCACCGACTGACCTCACGCTGAACTTCGATGCCGAAGGCTATGCCAAGTCCCCTGACGGGCTGGACCGGCACGAGGCTGAACGCAAGTTCGTCGGCACGATTCCTCACGAGTGGTATCACTCCCTGATGGCCCAGCCGGGGATCAACACGGCGGTCAACACCGCGCTTCGCAGCGTGATGGGGGACGCTGGCATGGCTCGGCTCGTCGAGGGCGCGCGGGCGTCGTTCATCCGGGGCAAGGCCGACACCCGGAACTATGTCTGGGAAGATGTGTGGCGGCGCAAGCGCGACTACTACAACGGGGCGGTGGTCCCGACTGAGGAGATGAAGCGGTACAAGACCGCCGAGGCTTACGCCGATGCGAAGGTGGTCGAGGAGATCACCGCCTTCGCGGTGACCATGACGATGCGCGACGGGCTGTTCACCACCGACGAGGGGAAGGACGGCTTCGGGCTGGCCCTCGCCAAAGCGATCTTCACGCACCCCGCGATGGGCGTGCATCTGGACGAGAAGGCCCTGATCTCCCGCCTGGGAGTCGAGGCCGCGCAGACCAAGACGGGGCTGGCGTTCGTCAACGCCCACCTCGCCAAGATGAGCGCGTGGCTGGACCAGATCGCTCGCACCCCCGAGCAGATGGAAGCTGAGCGGGCGCGCGACGAGGCCATGGACCAGACGGGCACCGTGTCGGAGGACTACAAGGCCGGGCAGGAGACCCCCGAGAATCGCCCGTCCGTCGCCCGGGTGTACCTCGACCCCGTGGTGCGCGAGCGCATCAACGATCTGGCCGAGGTGGTCACCGCCGCGATCCGCTACCAGTCGGGCCGCGTCGTGGCCTACCGCATGATCGACGGCAAGCAGGAGGCGGTGGTCAACACCACCTGGACGCCCGAGACCCCGATGGGTAAGGCTGCGTTCGCAGAGCTGGAGAAGCTCGGCCCGCAGTTCTGGGCACAGCTCAATCGCGGACACCGCACCAAACGCGCGGCGATGGACGAGCCGGGCGACGGGTACACCGAGGAGAGCGCGGACGATGCGACCAACGCGCGCAAGCAGGAGTTCCTGAAATACCTGCGCGAGAAGATGGAAGGCGAGCGGCACAAGGGCGCTCCTCCCGCGAAGCCACCGACGCTGCGCGAGCGGTTCACCGCCGCGAAGGAACACACCCGCAAGGCGGGCACCACCTTCGGCACGCAGTACCGCGAGCTGGGGCTGGCGCGCACGATGCCCGAGGCGATCACCGCCCAGAACCTCGACCAGTATTACAACCGCGCCGTCCAGGGCCGCGCCAAGTCCGAGAACGCGATCCGCGACATCGCAGCTCCGATGCTGGAGGCCAAGGCCCAGGGCGCGACCAAGGCCCAGCTCGACGAGGCGTACAACGCCTTCGGTGACTACGCTGTGCTGCGCGATGTGCAGGAGGCGGTTGAGCGCGGGAAGCTGGACAAGACCTTCATCCCGGGCAAGACCCGCATCCCACTGATGAACCAGGGCGAGACCTGGACGCACGGCACCGACGAGGCGCTGTTCACCCGGGCGGTGACCGACGCGCGCCAGCGCATGCTGACGAACCCCATCGCCAGCGCGATGTTCGCCCGCTACGACGCGATGTTCGAGGCGCTGCGCGCCGAGGCCACCCGCCTCGGGGTGGCTGATGAGCTGTCGGCCTACTACTACCACCGCCAAGTGCTGATGTTCACCACGCCCGAGGCCAAGGAACGCCGCCAGAAGATGATGGACGCGCTGTCGATGGACACCGCCAGCGTGGCGCGGGCGACGGGTGCCATCCTCAAAGAACGCGGGCAGTCGCTCGCGGACTTTAACCTGAACATCTGGGAGTCCCTGGACGAGGCCGTGCTGGTGTTCGACCGCCTCTTGGCGCGCGCCGAGCTGTCGAACAACACGGTCCAGCAGGTGTCCCGCCACAACGAGGTGGCCCAGAACATCCAGGATGCCAACCGCGAGGCGACCCTCAAGGCCCTGGCGACCACCGAGGACCCGGATGTGGAGCAGCTCGGGCAGGAGTTCACCGCCAAGGGCGAACACCATGTCCGCATCTTCCAGTTCTTCGGCTCGCTGCTGAACAGCGACCACACGATTGCCGACCGCCCGTGGGTCGAAGGCCATCGTGCGGTGCTGGAGAAAATCAAGGAAGCGTACAAGCCGACGCACTCCGCGACCGAGATCAGCCGGGCGGTGTCCACCGCTGCCACCCCCGCGCAGTATCGCGCGCTGGTCATCGACGCCCTGCGCGACTCGCCCCCGATCTTCCAGCAGATGATGGAGCGCGTGACGCTGGGTGGGCAATACCTGGAGCCGTTTGACTTCGCCAAGGCGTATCTGCTCAAGCCCGCCCTGTTCCCCGAGGGCTACCAGCCTGCGCCCGTCCCGTTCAAGCCGCCGCAGCCCGACTTCGTGTCGCAGTTCGCCGGGGCGGGGGACACCTATGCGACCATCGCCCGCCGCGTCATGGCCTCGATGGGTCATGCAGCGGTCGCCCCGCAGGTCGTGCTGCCCGAGCGCGTGGCCCGCGAACTGGGCCACGAGCGCACCGAGCGCGAGAAGGGCATCAACGCCCGCACCTACGGGGCTTGGGCCACCGCTCGCAAGGTGTCGGTCATCGCGCAGCTCTCGACGCCGCTGACCATCCCACGCTACCTGATGATGAACCTGCTGGGCAACACCTTGGTCATGGGCTTCCACGACCCGGCGAGCCTCGGCTACATCTTCGCGGCCCAACGCCTCCTCTACAAATACTACAAGCGCCCGGCGACCCTCACGCCGTCCGAGCGCCTGCTCATCAAGACGATGGAGCGCGAGCATCTGCTGGCCTCTGGCCTCGGGGCCGAGTTCCGCACGAGCAACAACCCGCTGATGCGGGAGCTGTCGATGCTCACCACCTACCAGGAGGAGAAGTCCCTGCCCGCGAAGTGGTGGGATAAGACCTGGGGCAAGTGGGAGCGCATGGTGTCCCCGCACCGGAAGTTCGTCGATGACTTCTCGCGGGTCGCCATGTTCATGCGCGAGGTCGAGAAGGATTCGTACCTGTCGAGCGCCATGGGCGATGCCGTCCAGGTGGGTATGCCGGGCCGTGCGTGGTCCGCGATCTGGAACCGGATGAAGGGCGAGTCGGGGCTGGCTAAGACCCGGCAGCACGCCTCTGCGCTGCTCGAAGCCGTGGAGCGCACGGGCGACCCGCTCGATGACCTCCAGCACGGTCGCCGCGTGGCTCAGTCGGCAGCGGCCCGGGTCCAGGGATCGCTCGGAAACTACGGGGCGCTCTCGCGCTTCGGGGAAAGCAAGCTCGGTCGCGGGCTGGTCAATGTGTTCCACGGCTACACCGACAACATCGTGCGTCAGACGATCACCGCGCTGGTGAACGACCTGTCGCACCCATCGCTGGCGGGCAAGACCAAGGGCGCGGCCCGTGGCCTCCTCCTGCTGGCGACTGGCCCGCTGCTGATCCGCATGCTGAACGCGATGTTCCACGATGACGAGGAGGACGAGGACTACCGCGCGTTCCTGGAGAACCCGCGCTCCTCGCCGTGGTTCGACCTCTACCTCGGAAGCTGGGGCGGGAAGCCCCGCGTCCTTGGCATCTCCGGTGTCCTGGGCGATGTGCTGCGGCCCCTCGGCTTCGGGCAGATCGACAAGGACATCGCGGCGGCTGTCGAGTACGCGGGCACCGACGATTGGGCGACCATCGTCAAGACGGGCAAGCAGGTTCTCGGGCAGCAGCTCGCGTACCTGTTCGACCCCCAGATCGCCTACCTCGATATGGTGCCCACGGCGGCGGGCTACCGCTGGAACGCGAAGGAGATGAAGTTTAACCCGACCTACGACACGGGGCGGCAGCTCCTCCAGCCGTGGGGTCTGGCCGGGGCCTACGACGCGGCCTATTACAAGACCAGCGGGCAGACGGTGGGCGGGTTCCTGTCCGACACCATGACCCGCGCCATCGACCCCGAGGGCGGCGTCATCAACCGCGCCAAGGCGGCGGTCGCGCGCTTCAATGAGGCACAGGGCATCGGCACCGGGAAGGCGTCGATCACGGTGAATGAGGAAGCCCGCATGCGGAACAGCCTGCGGCAGGCGCTCCTGCATGGCGATGCCGAGCTGGCCCAGTCCCTCGTCGCGGAACTCTACAACATCGAAAACCGCGCGGTCGGCCCGGACAACCTGCTCAAGTCGTTCGGTGCGAGCAGCGTGTACCACGCCCTCGGCTCTGACGGCGTGTCCGACCGCAAGCAGATGCGCGAGAAGCTCCACCGCTGGCTGCCCCCGGGCGAGCGCGAGAACCTCCAGCGGGCCGACGCCCTCCAGGAGCGCGTCTTCAACCCGTGGCTGAACCCGCAGCTCAAGCAGTTGCTCCTCGACAACGCTACCACCCCGGACCTCCGGTTCCGCACGGCCCGGGTGCTGGCGAACAGCCTGAACACGGCAGTCGCGGAGACCCGCACCGAGTTGAAGAACGCGGTCGGTCGGGATGTAGCGAAAGAGAAGGCGATGAAGCTCGTCGCCACTGACCTCGGCCTGCCGATCAAGACGGTCATGCGCGCCGACGATCTGCGGGCGCTGATCCGGGACATCAATGCGGCCAAGGACCGGCCCGCCCTCCAGGAAAAGCTGCGCGCCCGCTACCTGCGGCTCGCCACCGAGGCGGGCTTCACAAGGTAGCGAGGTACTCGGGCAGCGGCTTCCAGAGGGTCGGTGCGTGGCGGTACATGAAGATCATGGCCTCGCACTCGCGCAGATCCTTTTTCTTCTGCACGCACTTCGCCATCGCGTGTCGGGTGTGCAGATCGTAGCCCTTGGTCCAGACATTCGATGGGGCGACGAGAACCTGTCGCTCCGGGGCAGTGAAGAACTGCATCATCAGCATGGCCTGGGCCGAGTTCCAGATCGCCCACTTCGCAAGCTGGGTCATCGCGGCATGGCCCCCGGCACCACGGTTGAAGCTGACGGGGCTGGCGATCTCGAACAGTATGATCGACAGGTCACCGGATCCGGCGCTGAGAACCGCGTTCACTGGGTCAATCGCGCGCCCCGCACGCCCGTCGCCGCGCACGCAGTAGCTCTGGCGTAGGTCACAATCTACCGCTGCGATCACAGGCCGTTCTCCCGGA
>JFJP01021656.1_pt1 | contig 23573 bp, 18 predicted proteins | sample 431651 | NCBI WGS metagenome assembly JFJP01 (sample SAMN02602958, study PRJNA72255) | Microbial mat metagenome, whole genome shotgun sequencing project. | biome: fresh water; feature: sink hole; material: water; isolation source: purple microbial (photo- and chemosynthetic) mats found in...
AGGTGTTCGCATAACATTTGACTTCCCGCTATCTGTTTTTGTCGGTCATAATGGAGCTGGTAAAAGCTCTACATTACATGCTCTATATGGTGCACCTCATGGTGACACTCCCAAAAAATTTTGGTTTGAAACAAAAGTTGATCCCATTATTGAGGATCGACATCGTTTTTTCTATGAATATATTGATGAAAAATTTGACCTGAAGGAAGTTATCAAAACACGAATTAAAGATGCAGACAATCCTGATTTATGGGAAACTAGTAGACCACTGATCAAGGATGGGATGAAGAAGATTATAAAGGGAAAACGCAATACACCCGTCAATAAAAATGTGGTATACCTTGATTTTAGATCTGAATTGAGTGCTTTTGATAAGTATTTCTACTTTGGAAATGTTGATAGGTTAAAAAGCATTAACAGACAGGAGTATATACGTCGTCGTTCTCCCATGCTTAAGAAAATTTTAGATGGTGAAAAAGATATATATCCTTCTTCAAAAAAAAATAAATCCCCATTAAATGAACCTCTCAGAATACTAAACGAGAAAGAATTAAAAGAAATCTCATTTATCTTGGATAAAAAGTACACACAGGGTAAGGTCGTTAAACATGCTTTTTATAACGAATGGGGGTTTTCAATTCAATTCATTACCGATCATGCTACTTACTCAGAAGCTTATGCAGGTAGTGGTGAAACTGCTGTAACCAGATTAGTTCTAGACGTACTTGATGCACCTAACAATTCATTAATTCTCTTGGATGAACCAGAGGTATCACTACACCCTGGTGCTCAGAAAAGATTAAAGTTATTTCTTCTTGAGCAAATCAAACAAAAACAACATCAAATTATTGTTTCTACTCATTCTCCTCATTTAGTAAATGAACTTCCTCCAGAGGCAATTAAGGTCTTTAGGCAAAAACAAGATGATGGAAAATTTGTAGTATCTAATAGAAATTTGCCGGAACAGGCATTTCACTATATTGAACACGAGGTTGTGAAAAGACGGATCATTGTAGAAGATGCTTGTGCAAAAATGCTTCTTGAATTTTTTATAAAACGGGAATTTGACGAAGCTACGTTAAATATGTTTGAGATTGTATTCTACCCTGGTGGAGCTTCGAATATTAAGAGTGATCATATTAAGTTTTATGCACAGGAAAGAATAAATGCATTTGTGATTTTTGATGGTGATCAAAGATTTAGTGCAGATATTGATTTTCATCATTTAGAACTTGGAAAGATTACTAATGAAAAGCTGAAAGAACTCATTAAAGAAGCTACTGGCACCGACAAAATCAAATTCAAACCCGATGGTGGAGATTCTATTCATAAAGACGAACAAGAAATTCAGATGATGAAAGACTATCTGGACTACTACCGTAAACAAGTTTTCTTTTTTCCACTTGAAATACCCGAAGACATTTTCTGGGATGAAGAAAGTGCAAAAACTTTTTGTGAAAATCAGTTTCTCCCATTTGCATCCTCAGACTATTCAGCTTTAAAAGATTCGAAAGATAAATTCTTTAAACTAAGTACTATAACGAATATTCCAGTTTCAGCGTGCTATACTTTCTTTTTAAATCGCTGGTTTACGAATAAAGAGTCAGATGAATATTTAGCAATAAATACTTCAAAACCACCTTCGGGAAAATCCACAATCGGAATCCCGAAATTATTCGGTTGGCAGAACTGATCGGAAGAACAGCGAGTTCGGTTGCTTATAAACTCGCCAACTTCGCCAGCATAGACCCCACACTGGATCGCAAGGGGGCATCAAACTACAGCAAACTTGATGCTCTGGTGTGGGAAGAGTTCTTTAACGACTGGGAAGGACTTTCATTCGAGAGTGAAAAACTGCTCGCTCAGTATGAAAAGCGGGATTTGGTGCAGGAAGTGATCAGTTCGACAGAGTCATTTGTCGGCAGTGACAGAGATAGTCTCGTTAAAATCCGGGTAAACCAGAACTTCTTCCGTAAATCAATTCTGGCTTCATACGAGAATACCTGTTGTATCACCGGCATTAAAACACCAAAGCTTCTTGTGGCAAGTCATATAATTCCCTGGTCACAGGATGCACAGAACCGCCTGAACCCCAGCAATGGTCTCTGTCTCAATGCGCTTCACGATAAAGCATTTGATTCCGGTCTGATAACGCTGGATGAAAAGTTCAGAGTGGTGGTTTCTTCAGAAATGAAACAGAAAACTCTGGTGTCTGAACAGCGGGAGTTTCTATCCTATGAGGGCACCGGCATTACTCTCCCGAAAAAGTTCCTTCCTTCGCAGGAGTTTCTGGAGTATCACCGCAACAATATCTTTGTCGCGTAAAGTTTATAAAACAAAGAAAGGCCGACCAGAAATGATCGACCTTTCTTTGTTTTATATCAAGCAGTAATGCTCACTATTCAGTTAGGACATAGTTTGTACTTCTGCCGCCCTCAGACCCTTTGGTAAGAATACCCTTTTTTATTAAATCCTGAATATCTCTAAGTGCTGTATCAGCAGAACATTTTGCGATCTTAGCCCACTTTGAGGTATTCAGTGATCCTTTGAAATCGTTCAGCAGGAGATTGATCATTTTTTGCTGTCGCTCATTGAGATTACACTCTTTTGCCTTATGCCAGAAACGATACTTGTACACCACTTTTTCGAAAAGTATTTCAGCATTTTTAATGGCACCATGGAGACAGTGCAAAAACCATTGCAACCATAGCGTTATATCCAGAGATCCCTTCTGAGTATTTTCGAGTATTTCATAATACTCTTTACGCTGATTCATAATCTGTGCAGACATGCTGTAAAAACGCTGCGGGATGCCATCGGATCGCGCTAAGATCATATCGGTCAGAGCGCGGGTAATTCGCCCATTCCCGTCTTCAAAGGGGTGCAGTGTTACAAAATAGAGATGAGCAATTCCTGCTTTGAGAATGTCATCCATATCGGCAGTGTTGTACCAGATTAGAAACTCATTCATCATTTGAGGAAGAATCGATGCGTCTGGTGCTTCAAAGTGTACCTTTTCACGACCGGCACTTCCCGACACAACCTGCATAGGTCCATGAGAGCCATCCCGCCAGTTGCCGACACTAATTTTATATAATGCTCTGAAATTCTGTGCCGCATCAAGAGTCAGTTCTACGATTCCTTCGACATCGCGTGACGATTGTATTTCGTTAGGCAGTTCAATACCGAGTCTTCGTGCAAGAGATGAGCGAACCTGTTCACGGCTGAGAACTTCACCTTCAATCTCCGTAGATTTCATAACATCAAGGGTGAGTGTCTCCAGAACTGCATCAGAGATATTTTCAAACCCAAGTGCTTCGAGCCTGCCCAGAAGCCTTCCCTGTGCATTACGAACAGAAGCGAGCAGTCCAAGAAGTTTATCACTCTCCCAATGAAATTCAGGCCACTCTTTTCGCTGATGGATATACACGGTTCCCTCCGATGCGTTGTTTACAGCCTTTATTCGTCGCACACTATGCGGTAAATATACAGTGTTTTCACCGCATTGCCTATGATTAATCTGAATAGATGTCCTTATAACAAAAAAGCCCACTGTTTAAGCGGGCTTTTTAAGTATTAACGGAGAATAATCATTCCCATTCAATCGTTCCCGGCGGTTTGTTACTCACATCTAAAAATACATCACCCAGACCTTTGATATTCCGAACACCGTCGATGATCATTTTAATTGCTTTATCAGACAACGGATAGAAACGGGCGGTCATCGCTTCCTGCGAAGTGATCGGGCGAAGCACCACGGTCTCATCGCCGTTGGAGTTCACTAGCGGAAGAAGAACCACCGGCATCTGCCAGATCGTTGAGTATTCGCCGGTAGCGTGAATCGCTTGGGTCACCACATGGTCGATCGCACGAAGTTTATCGAGACGATCCTTGGTGCAGTACCCTTCGATCAAGCGGTAGGATTTGTCGCCTTCAGTATGAATACCAAAGATCACGCGGTTAATCCCTTTTACCAGATTGGTGAGCGAGGTCGATACGATGTCGAGTTTTTTGTAGTCCCGTTCACCGAAAATCACCACAGGATGCGCATAGGTTCTTCCATCACCCTGAACTCCCACCGATTTCACCGGGAGGCAGACCGATTCATAACCAGCAGCGCCCGCTTTTTCGGCAATGGTTGCTTTTTCAGCATCAGAGATTTTCTCTTCCACACCGTTTGAACAGAGACAGCGAACACCGAGTCCCGGCCCGGGGAACGGATGGCGCCACACGAGATCGTGCGGAATCCCGAGAGCTTCACCTAGGGCGCGCACTTCATCTTTGTAGAGCATGGCAAGCGGTTCGATGATCAAACCCTTTTCCATCATTTCGAGGATCACATCCACGCGGTTGTGATGGGTTTTGATTTTGTCCGCGTGCTTGGTTCCGGCAGATTCAATCGTGTCGGGATAGATTGTTCCCTGCGCGATAAGCCATTCGTCGGCGTTGAGATCCAGTTTTGCCTGCGCACGGGTTTTCACTTCGATAAACTCGGTTCCGATAATGTTTCGCTTATCTTCAGGCTCGAATTTTCCTTTCAGAACATCGAGGAACTCATCGGCGGCATCGTAAATATGCAGGTTGTCAAAGCCCGACGCTTTCATGAAATCGAGAATGTCATCCGATTCGCCGTGACGCATAAGTCCGTTGTCAATATGCAATCCCATAACGCGATCCGGACCGAGCACTTTGTTCAGAAGTGCAAAGGCAACAGTGGAATCCACTCCGCCGGAAACGAGAAGGAACACTTTTTTGCCCTTCGCTTCGCGTTCAACCTGAGCTGAAAGTTCCGCTACAAAGTTTTCCGAAGTCCAATCCTTGGCACAACCGCAGATATCAAGGAAGTTCTCAAGCATTTTCATTCCAGAAAGAGAATCGGTTACTTCAGGGTGGAACTGAACGCCGAAAATTTTCTTTTCGAGATTCTGAACTGCCGCCGCGGTACATTCAGGAGTTGTCGCGATTACATCAAAGTTCGCCGGAAGTTCTTCAACGGCATCACCATGACTCATCCACATCTGTTCGTGGTCTGAAAGTCCTTCGAAAAGGGGCGATTTTGATGGTTTGATAAAGGCAAGGCCGTACTCTTTTTGATTACCCGGGCGAACAACTCCGCCGAGTGTCTGGCTGATCAGCTGATGACCGTAACAGATGCCGAGAACCGGGATGCCCAGTTCGAGCACTTTTGCATCCACCAGTGGAGAATCCTTTTCGAAAACCGAGTGCGGTCCGCCGGAGAAGATAATCCCTTTGAAACCATTGAGTTCTTCGGGAGTTACATCATTATGAACAATTTCTGAATAGACGCCGAGACGACGGATTCTGTTGGCGATAAGGTGAGTATACTGCCCACCGAAATCGAGAACTGCTATTTTTTCCACGGTTCCTGCCTTTTTTGATTGAATTATCGCGCCAAATATAGCTTTTGGGACAGCCGAAAATCACGGGGGAAGAAGTGAGATTCTGCAGGATTGATACAAAAAACGGAACATTCACAAGGAACATTCCGTTTTTAAATTTCTACAGTTCAAGAAATCTTCACCGCACCCGGCGAAAACAACTTGTTAATCTTCAATCTCGTCTTCAATCTCGTCGTCAATCTCGTCGTCGAAAGTTTCGTTTTCAGGAAGTTCAGACTCTTCATCGTCATCCTCGGAAGACGCCGATGCATCAGAACGATTAATCAGCGTCAATGCCGCCGTGAACCCTTCGAGCCACGTATCGATCTTGCCCGTTCCTTTGAAATCACCAACAAGAACTTCGCGCCCTTCGGTTTCCCAGAGGAAATAGACCTGATCATCTTCGCTGTCGAGAGCAAACTTTCCACCCAGTTTGTTCTTGCCGTTCAGTTCAACCAGTTTCTGCTCCAGCTTAAGGAGACTATTTTTCTGGTTGAGCTGTTTGCGTTCGTTTTTGACTTCGTTGAGGCGAGCGAGAATCTCTTCGTCGGCGCCCTGCATCAACTCTTGTTGTTTTCCAATTTCCATTTTAGAAATCGAGACAACTTCGCCGGCATTGATTTTCAGTTCCCGGGTGAGGATTTTGTCCTGAACTTCACGACCGACGTTTTTGCGCAGCGTGTCCATGGCCGACGCGAACTGTTCATCTTTTTTGAGAGTGGACGGTTCGACGCGGTACATTTTGGCTACTTCGCCGGCAATTTTGTCTTCATGCTCGCGAATCGTCGACATAAGAGCTTTTTCATCGCGTTTCTTTGCGGCGATCTGTGATTTCGACAGCTCTTCGCCTTCGGGAAGTTCTGCGTTGTCATCGTTTTCCGTAGTGGAATCACCGAGAAACTCTTTGCGATTTTTCTCTTTTTCCAACTTGAGCTTTACCCCGCGGAAATAGCTCACCATTTCGTCGGTGAGATTTCGCTTGCCGATCTGATTACTGATCATCCAGCCAATTACTTCCGACTTGTCAGCAAAACCATTCATTTCAGTGATTTCGTACGGGAGCGAGTGCGTGGTGCAAATATCGTAGCGGTTGTGGCCATCGATCAGCCAATCATTCCACGTAATAATTTTTTCGCGGCACCCTTCGGCAATGAGATTCTTTTCAAGCTGATCAAATTCAGACTTGGTCAGTGGTGGAATAATATCGCGAAATTCTGGATCGATCTTGATTGTCATGGTTCCTCCTGTTTTACCCTGCAAATATAGTGACACTTTTTTCGGAAAACAATCTTGACGAAAAATATGGCGTTCGCATGAAATAAATCACTCGCCTGATTGTCCAGGTCAAAGATTCATCCATCAAAACCGCTCCCCCGCTTTTCCACTGATAATCTTCGCCGAAAAACCTCTTTACTGTGACAGTTTCACCACTCGTTTTCCCGCGTCATTCCACCAATCGGGTTCGGTGTTTTGATTGAGAAAAAAACGTGTTATGATTCGCTGAACAACTGATTCGTTCATAATCATGGCGTGATGCATTTTGGGAAGGTTGCACGGTTGAAATCCAAACGTGGCCAATTGATCCGAAAAAGCGGTGGAACTTTTCAGCGGAACAGTGCCATCACCGCTCTCACTTTTTATGAAATCAAAGGTATTTGATCCATCATCGCGCACCAAAATGGATTCGGTTGTCTCCACATTCATGCCGGCAATCGCAATGATTCTCTCCTTGAAATTTTCGGGAAGATCAGAAAATGCCATGAGATTTTCGTGATATCGGTCGGCACGCTGAAGTTTTTCTGCAAACAAAGGTGTTTTTGCAACAGATGCCTGCCACGAATCGACTTCATACAGTGAACGCGCTTCACCATTTTGGTGGATCGCCCCACTCCATCGAGGCATCAGTTCATAAACCGCCGGAAACGTGCGAGCCGCTTTTCGAAATGATTCATCAGAATTGAAAAAACACGATCTCCCTGTGGTGACCGCTTCAATCGCATCAGGCGACCCCAAAAAGGGAACAGCGGTGAGCACCGCTTTATTGATCATGGCAAACTCTCCGTTCAATCGCGTGAGCAGCGATCGGAACAACAGGCCTCCCATACTGTGAGCTATAAAATCAAATGATTCTACATTCAATTTTTTCTGCAACTTGCGGAGCCACGTCAAAAGCAGTTCGCTGTTTACTTCATTTGATTTTCGCCAATCATAGCCGAATAGATAGATTCGATCGGTCACCTTTTTCCGTACAGCGCGAACGAGATCAGCGTAAGCAATATCAACTACATCGGATGCTTGCACAAGCGAGAGTTCATCGTTATCGGTTTCCCCATCGTCATTAAGCGTAAAAGCATCGCCATCAAATCCGAGATTATGGAAAATGGTTCGATGAGATAAAGAATTGGAATCGATCAGATTTGTTCCACGAATTCCAGGTAAAAACACTACTGGTCTTGACAATTTCTACTCCTTTTTCAGTGATTAACAGTTCAGAACTTGCAATTTAGCGAAAATAACGATTGCTTCTGAAATAATGGAAACGAATTGGGAAGAAAGCTATATTTGAGCTCATATTACGATAAACTTTGGTTTGGATGTCTAGAGAATAGGATGCAAAATGACCCGATTGATGAAATGTACCGTTTTAGTTGCCATTATGAGTATTCTTCTTATCGGATGCTCCCTTTTTAAGGATGATGAACTTCCGGTTTCTCTGAAACTGAGCGCTTCCTCGGAAGTGTACAAACCTGAACAAAAGATTACGGTTACAGCAACGATCACTGGCGGAGCAGCATCCAAAGAGATTTGGTGGAAAATCGATGACAAAAACTACGAAAAAGGTGCTGAAGCAAAAGAGTTTGGCCCATTTGCGGACAGTTCACGCCATATTGTTCGCTGTTCTGTTTCATCAGGAGCAAACAATGCCGTTGCTCTTATCGCACTGAAAAGCACTGCAGACAATACACTACAGCCTGTGCAACGCTATGGAAGACTTCAGGTTATCGATGCCAATCTGTGCGATGAATACGGAAAACCTGTTCAGTTGCGTGGAATGAGTACGCATGGAATTCAATATTTCCCAGAATTTTGTAATGAAAACATGGTGAATGCTTTAGCAAATGACTGGAATGCTGATATCATTCGCGTTTCCTGTTATGTCAATGAAGGGGATGTTACCTATCTCGAAAACCCAACTGCCTCTAAAAAGATTATCAACGACATGGTTCAGTGGGCTGAGAAATATGGTATCTATGTCTTAATTGACTGGCACATGCTTACCCCTGGAGATCCCAATGTGTATGTAAGTCAAGCAAAAGCATTCTGGGAAGAGATGGTAAAACTTCACGGCGGGAAAAAACATGTACTCTTTGATATATGTAATGAGCCCAATAATGAAGGCGGCGCAGATTGGGCGGGAAATACCGAAAATATCCCCGCGCGAAATGTAACATGGGATGTCATTAAAGAGTATGCAGATCAGATTATGCCGATTATTAGAGCAAAATCTCAGAATGTCGCCATTGTGGGAACTCCCAATTGGGCATCATCTCCATCGGCGGTTATTGGCAGTGAACTCGATTACCCCAATGTGATGTATACCATGCATTTCTACGCTGCTTCACACGGTCAGGATAAACGCAATGATCTCGAAAAAGCAGTGCAAGCTGGCATCCCGGTATTTGTAACGGAGTTTGGAACACAGTTGGCATCTGGTGATGGAATGAATAATTTTGTAGCATCTGCCACGTGGTTAGATTTATTGAATAAATATCAAATCAGCTGGTGCAATTGGAATATCTCTAATGATTTTAGATCAGGTGCAGTATTTCAAAGATTCGTCAATGACAAAGATCGTCTTATCGAAGAAAAGTTGCAAGTATCAGGCTGGTCTTCATTGACACAAGAAGAGAGAACTCAATATTGGAATGCTGAAGAGATCTCGTACAGTTCAGTTGCGGATTATTCAAATTCAAATAATCTAAAAGAGTCTGGGATTTGGATAAAAGAGAAGATCCAAAATAGATAATGAATAACTTTATTTAACGTCATTGAGGAACCGAATTTCGGTTCCTCTTTCTTTTTCCCGCAAAATGCTATGACTTGGACTATTTTTATTCTATGCTGTTACTATCTATAGATACAACGAGGAGATTTTATGACGAAACTTGACGCAGCACTGATGCCCGATGTACACGGATTCTTTGGAGAATACGGTGGATCATTTGTACCTCCACAACTTCAAACCATTCTCGATGAAATTACTGCGGAATATCTTCGCATCAAGGAGGATCCGGAGTTCAAAAAAGAGATGGCCTACTACATGAAACAGTATGTCGGTCGACCAAGCCCGATTTTTTTCTGCGAACGACTGACAAAAAAAGTTGGCGGCGCGAAAATCTATCTCAAACGGGAAGATCTCAACCACACCGGTGCTCATAAAATTAATCACTGTATCGGTGAAGCTATCCTCGCTAAAAAATTAGGTAAAACGAAAATCATTGCCGAAACTGGCGCAGGTCAGCACGGTGTTGCCCTCGCCACCGCAGCGGCACTCATTGGGCTCGAATGTGAAATCCACATGGGCGAAGTCGATATCGCAAAAGAACACCCCAATGTAGTGCGCATGCAAATTCTCGGCGCAAAAGTTGTTCCGGTTACCCATGGACTCAAAACGCTCAAGGAAGCTGTTGACTCAGCATTCGAAGCATACCTCAAAGATCCGGTGACCCAACTCTATGCTATCGGATCAGTGGTGGGGCCTCACCCATTCCCCATGATGGTTCGGGATTTCCAATCGGTAATCGGTACCGAAGCGCGGGTTCAATTCCAAGAACTTACCGGAAAACTTCCGGACAATCTCGTCGCCTGCGTTGGCGGTGGATCAAATGCGTTGGGTCTTTTTACCGCATTCCTCAACGATGAATCGGTGAACATTTACGGTGTCGAACCGGCGGGTCATGGCGTGGAAATTCCAGGGAAACACGCGGCAACGCTCACCAAAGGTACACCGGGAATGATTCATGGATTCAAGTGCTACAATCTTCAGGATGAAAACGGCGAACCACTGCCTGTTCATTCGGTAGCATCGGGACTTGACTATCCAGGCGTGGGACCCCAGCACTCATATCTTCACGACATCAAACGGGTGAACTACACTCATATCGATGACAACGATGCGATTGATGCGTTCTTTACGCTTTCTCGTTTGGAAGGAATAATCCCCGCGATCGAAAGTGCTCACGCTGTGGCATACGCCATAAAATTAGCACAAAAACTTCCCCACGAAGCGACGATCCTCGTGAACCTTTCCGGTCGCGGGGATAAAGATATCGATTTCGTTGTAGAGAATTTCGGGAAAAAATACGGGATTTGAATCTACCCAGTATGAATTAAAAAAAGCCATGGAACTACTCCATGGCTTTTTTTACTATGACCTCGGGAAATGAGCATCTAGAACGGTCTGAAATAGTGAGTCGTTCCAAATGAGAGTCCGCGACTGGTAAAAGCGCCATACCCCCATCCGTAGTCGAGACGAATCATAAAGCTGTAGATTTTTGGTGAAAGAATTCTGATACCCACGCCACTCGAGCCTATCTGTTGAGCGGATTCCAGTGAGGTGAGTCGATCGGCGACAACGGCGAAGTCGCTGAAAAAGGCGTGCTGCAAGACGATCCACTGAGTGTTCAGCGAAGGAATCCGGAATTCGAGATTCATTTTTCCGATAGCTCGACCGCGAAAGAAGTTGTCAGGAAAACCGCGCACACCATTCATCCCGCCGAGATAAAAAAGATTCGTCACCCCATGACCATCGGCACCGTACAGATCCCCGTTAATAGCGAGATTTGACCTGAGCGGCAACTCTTTATACCACTGAGCACCCAGTGAAAAGGAGTTGTAGCCTCCAAAATCAGATTCAAAGGCATGGCCGTACCCACCCTTCACACCCCATCCACTGTAGGAAAATGTTTTATATCGAAAATTGCTAAAGCGAATCGATGCCGTAGGCACAACGGCAAGATTAGAACCTTCAAACTGGAAACCATTAGCACTATTGAGCGAGTCAAAGGATGCGCCACCGATAGTGTCTGAAAGTTCATCTCGCTGAACTGTTGTCGCAAAAGTGGCGGTTACTTTTTTTCCCATTGGCCGTTCCGCCGAAAGAAACACAGACTTCCGATGCGTAATAAAACCGGCTTCGCTCTGCCCCGTTTTAGAATACCACGAAGAGATCACTCGTTGCGTGCGGAGGCGTCCGGTAAGTTTTAGGTTTTTTTCTCCGATATTGTCTTTCATCGCGAAGAGTTGACCGCCGTGCGTTCCAATGAGATAGGTGTAATCCGCTCCGATTGTCGCGGCCCGACCCAAAAAGTTGGCATCGTAGAGTCCCGTGTTTATCAGCGACAGCGATGATCCATTTCCTTGAAACGACACAAAAGGAATAATCGACCATTTTTCTGCGACACGAATTGTTACGACACTAGAATCAGCAGTGATTGACGCTAAGGCAAACAGTTCCGTGCGCAGGAGTTTCTGCTCGGCAAAATCCAAGAGTGAATCGCTAATTGTATCCCCAAGGGCCAATGTACTGATTGTTATCAGCGTTTGCTCTTTGGTACGGCGATTGCCTTCAAACTGAAATGAAGAGATCGTTTCTGCAAAAAGGAGGGATACGGTTATCATAAGGAACAGTATCGTTTTCATATTATTTCTTTCTAAAAATAGACCCAAAAAATGATCATCGAAACGAAAATGTACCAACCCGTGTTGGATTGAGTTCCGTTGTAGTAAAATAGCGTTTCGCCGGAAATACCGTGTGCAAATACGCAATTCTTTTGCGCAACAACAACTATTTTGAGAATACGTGAAATACGATTTTTCGATTGAGGAACGACATGAAAACAATATTCTTAAATACAGCAGCAATTTCAGTTGTATCACAAAAAACAGCTCAAGCGATGAGCAATGCCGCACTCGCCCTCTCCCACGGTGCGCCGGATGTTCGCGATTGGGTAAAAACAATGGAAAAATGCCGACGCGAAGCCGCTTCTCTTTTTGGGGCAGAAAGTCATGCATCGGTCGCATTTTTTCTCAATACATCTTCAGCGATCAGTGCGGTAGCGGAAGGATTGCCCTGGAGTCACGGCGATGAAATTATCGTTCCCGCCTGCGAATACCCGGCAAATCAATACCCATGGCTCAACCTCGAACGAAAAGGTGTCGTGGTGATTCCCGCGGTTCCCAATCCCGAAGGCGGTTTGGAATGGGAAGACTTTGAGCCCTATCTTTCGACAAAAACAAAACTTATTGCATTCAGCCATGTGCAATTCAAAACAGGCTATCGCTGTGATGTGGAACGGATCGCTAGCGAATGTCGTGCGCGGTCGATACTGACACTGGTCGATGTTATTCAAAGTGCCGGACTATTTGAACTCAAACAGGCAGATTGGGGTGTCGATTTCATGGTTGCCGGTAGTCAGAAATGGATTCAAGCACCTCCGGGAATAGGTATGCTTTCGATTGATCCATTGCTGATCAAAAAAGTGACTCCCATATTTACCGGAGCGTTCAGCGTAAAAGATCCACACAATGTCACCGATATCCGACTCGATTTCCAAGATGACGGCCATCGATTTGAATCGGGAACAATGAATTTCCTCGCCTTTTACGGATTGCTCACGGCGTTCTCAGAATGTTCACCAAAAGCAACGGCAGAAATTTTCAAAAGGACAAAACAGCTACGACACAGCCTTGCATTTCGCGGATTTCGCCTGCTCGGTTCAGAAAAAACTGAAAATCAGAGTGGAATTGTAGTGTTCACTCATGATACAATTGATGTCAAATCACTTTCCGATTCTCTTACTGCAAAAGGAGTTATCTCTACGTTCCGCGAGAATTCAATTCGTCTCGCGCCGGGCAGAGGCACAACGGCAGAAGAAATCGAAAATTTTTGTGAGATTCTTGATTCGCTCATTTAAACAGTAACTATTTTTATATCAAATTGTTATAAGAACATTTACGGAAAAGGAACAGCATGAAACGTGAATCCGGTCTTTTTCTGCACATCACATCGCTCCCTTCGGAGTACGGGATCGGCGATCTCGGCAATGGATCCAAACGCTGGATAGATCATCTCGCAGGATCGCATCAAAAAGTGTGGCAGATCTGTCCAATCGGTCCAACGGGGTATGGGTATTCGCCGTATATGAGCCTTTCGGCCTTTGCGGGAAATCCTCTGCTCATTTCGCCGCAGCTTCTCAAAGAGTGGGGTTATCTCACCGAAACTGATCTCATAGATTACCCAAAATTGAATGATCACTCTGTGGAATTCCACAAAGTTGAACCGGCCAAAGAGCTAATCCTTCGCCGCGCATTCACAAAATTCGTGGAAACTGCCGAGTATCACCTCTTTCTTGAACGAGAAAAATTTTGGGTTGAAGATTGGGCCGTTTTCATGTCACTCACCGTGGCATTCGGTGGGAAAAAGTGGATCGAGTGGGAACACAAATATCGCACAAGCGAACCGAAAGCTCTCGCAGATTGGACAGCAACTCACGCCGAAGAGATTCGTTATCATAAATTTGTACAATTTATGTATCATTCTCAATGGTTTGATATGAAACAATACGCTCATACAAAGGGCGTTCAGATTTTCGGCGATATACCATTCTATGTCGCCTATGACAGTTGCGATGTGTGGGCAAATCAAGAAGTATTCGAACTCGATGCCGAAGGTGTGCGCCTGCGCGTCGGCGGGGTTCCACCAGACTATTTCTCCGAAGATGGCCAACTGTGGGGCAATCCATTGTTCCGTTGGGATTATCTCGAAAAACACGGGTTCAAATGGTGGATCGAACGGATGCGTCGAACCTTCTATTATTGTGACATTGTTCGCATCGACCATTTCCGCGCGTTCGAAGCGTTCTGGGCGATTCCCGGCGATTCGCCTACAGCAAAAGTCGGCGAATGGGTGAAAGGGCCGGACAAAGCATTCTTCACCGCCCTCAAAGCAGAACTCGGTGAATGCCGTCTCATTGCGGAAGATTTAGGAATTATCACCGAAGAAGTGGTAAAACTGCGCTTAGGTGAAAATCTCCCAGGAATGAAAGTTCTTCAATTTGCTTTTGATGGAAATCCAGAAAATTGGTATCTTCCTTATAACTGCAGCCGTCATTCGGTGATGTATACGGGAACACACGACAACGACACCACTGTCGGTTGGCGCGATACTCTCGATGCGGGAACATTGAAAAACGTGATGACCTATCTCGATTGTACCGCCGATGAAATTCCGGCAAAGTGTATGCGCGAAGTTCTTGCTTCGGTGAGCGCGTTGTCAATTATTCCATTGGTAGATGTACTTCAGCTCGATGGAACATGTCGATTTAACGTTCCTGGCGTTGCCGAAGGGAACTGGGCGTGGCGAATTTTGGACAGTGAAATGAACGTCGAAAAAATGGCAGAACTGGGCCGTCTTACCAAGCTGTTTGGCCGCGCCTAGCTTTTAGGTAATAATTCGAAATATAAGGGGAAGTGTATCAGTTGGTACACTTCCCGTTTGCGTTAAAGCGGAAGTCTCACGCCCTCAAAATAGATCGCATCAATTTCACAGGTCAGCAGGCTCCCTATCAGGTTTTCTGCTCCTCGGAATAGAAATTCTAATCGGCGAATATCAGAGGCCCCAGATTTCCAAGGATAACTAGTTTCCGCGGTGGAATCTTTCACCGCGAGATGAAAACTATCCATAGGAATAGTAACGGTTTTCCAATTTGATTCAAGATCAACAGGCACACTGTATTGGCTAATGCCAAGTGAATCGTGCAAACGCGATTCAATGCTGATTCTCACTGTTCCGGTTCCGCGCAAACGCAAGGTTATGGCATTCATAGCACTGAGATTGATGCCGCGGAGACTGTTTCCCAAACGAACTCCAAATCCGGCGTAAGGGTACATTGTTCCCGATCCCAAAAGCGATTCCAGATGTGCTGATTCTCCATTTGATTTCACAGTTGCAAAACTGTTGCCTTTGTGAAAACTCAGTGAATCTTTCTGCCAAAACTGATCTCGATACGTTTTGTGGATTGAATCGCTAAAGCTAAACCATTCGACACCACCGGTAATCGGAACCAGCGGATTCAGTTCAAAACCACCGGTAAAATCATCAAACAAAAATGTACTTCCTCCATGAGGAACAATGTGGTTTTTCATGGTGTCAACCGATGACACAACAACGCCATTTTTGACAGTTCGAGCAGCCTGACGATACACAGATACAACTCCACAAGAAACTGATTCAAAACGAAATGATCCATTTGAATTCACGGGAACAACGAGGTCTGTTCCGCCAATCCGCACCGAGTCAGAACCGATAGCAGTACCGGAAAGTGGCACTGATTTTTGGAGAGAAATTGTCGCGGCGTTCCCCGAAACGATGGCACTCTGTGCTCCATACTCAATCCGTACAGTGCGCGTGCCGTTCGTTTTGCGTAGCGTAATATTCCCCGAACTGTCGGCAAAGCCCTGTTCACAAACAGGTGAAACACCGCGAGCAATCGAATCGATCCACCCAGAACCATCGACAACCGAAACAAAGGCACCCACCGCGGGAGTTCCTTCGGAAGTGAACACCACAAGCCCATTGGTCGTTTCGGTGCTCGTTCCCCCAGCCACATCTCCAGATGAACAGGAAGTAAGCGCGAGAAGAGCCAACGCAATTCCAAAAATTACAACTGCCACCGAATTGTTTTTACAGCGAACTTTTTTATTAAAAATCACAGTGTTCCTCCGGTGAGAGGAAAAACTTGCATATTGATCTGGTACACGCCATCAACCTCGTCCTCGGACGCAATGATCTCTACAATTTCTCTTCGCGCTTGAGCCATCCGTTCGCGAATTCTATCGAGAGATCTCTTCGATGTGCTGAGAGTAATTGTCGAAATATCGCGACTCTCTTTCGGAAATCGTTCAATTGAATCACTGGCGAGAATAATCATCTGCCTTTGAAATCGGCGCACCGCTTCAGAACGCCACTGATCGCCGGTGGTAAGGTTGTTTTCTGTGGGGCGCAAAAAGCCCTGTTCATCAGGAGCGATCATCGATAGTTCAGTCAGTGTGCGAATCGCATTTGATGCTTGTCGTTCGGTAATCGCCGGAGAAAACTGTTTCGCCAACGCCGCGTAATCATCAATGAAATCAAAGTGACTGAGGATTTCGCGAACAGGAATCGTATACCATTCGGAAAAATAGCGATAGTCCTCGATCATCGTACCAGCACTCTGTTTTAGCGAAACCAAAGTGCCGAATAACTCCTGTCGCACCGATTCTGATCGCGCTCGGTTGTAGTAGATCAGCGTCAAAAAATAGTCCCGTTCTTTTCCGACAAGAGACAAAAAGTCAGCAAGCACTTCCACTCGATCTTCACCGAGATGCTTTTGTTTCGAAAGAATTTTTGAATAAAAACCTGAATCAATTCCTGTTTTTGCCGTGACGTAGCGAAACGAAAAGACCGAAGACTCCTTTTTGGATTCATCAAAATGATATTTGAGATAATCGCGGTAGTCTAAAAACGAGTAGATTGAATCCATAAAATCTCCTGTTGACCATATTTTACCCTAATCTACGGAAAATCTAGTAATTTTGCACCAAAAATATTGATTTAAAGAGGAATATCCGTTGACCAAATTTTCCAAAACTGTACTCTTTTCATTCACAAGTCACGGTAAAAAAGGGAAGATATGAGGCAATATAGCGTGGCTGATCAATTATATTCATTACTCATAACGATTAAGCATGCCCACATGAGGATTCGATGGAAGTGATTCATTTACCAAAAGATATTGATCGTCACTGGGTAGAAACATCCAGCGGTGCAATTCTTGCGGGAACTGGACCGATTCTACTCGATTTCAAAGATGTAGAATCTATTGATTCTGCAGGAATTGCACTTGTACACATATTAGAGCGTACACGCTCAACAGAAGTCGAATCAATTAGACGCCCAATTCTCGATCAAATAGAATCAACGCAACAAGAGATTGACTCTTCAAAGAAACAAACAAAATCCCCATTTTTCGAACGAATTGGGACCTCTTTCTACAACAATTTCTGCGAATTTCGCATTGCTCTTTCGGTTTTAGTCGAGATGCTTTATTGGGGAACAATTGGTATGTTTGAACGGCGCGATTTCCGCAAGGGAATCCTCGGCGAGCAGATGTATCACCTCGGTTACGGCGCTCTTGGAATTACGCTTGCCCTGACCTTTCTCATCGGCGTTGCCCTGGCTGTTCAATCGGCGATTCAGCTCAAAGCGTTCGGCGCAGATGTATTTCTCATCGCCCTTGTCGTTCAGGGAATGATCCGCGAATTGGGACCTCTTATGGCAGCAATTATTCTCGCTGGACGGACAGGATCAGCCACGACTGCGGAAATCGCCACCATGAAAGTACAAGAAGAAGTAGATGCACTGAAAACAATGGGACTCAATGAGATACAGTTCATCGTTGTCCCGAAATTTTGGGCGCTCTCCGCCACTATGCCGTTGGTCACCGTAATGGCGATCATGTCGGGAATTCTCGGTGGATTTGTAGTAGCTTTCACCATGGTAGGCATGGCGCCACAAATGATCATGGATGAATTTGTGAAAAATATTATCGTAAAAGATTTTGTCCTCTCTATTTTAAAATCACTTGTCTTTTCATGGCTTATAATTTGGGTGGGTTCGTACTACGGGTTTCGAGTAAGTGGCGGTGCTGAAGAGGTTGGTCGGGCTACGACGCAATCGGTGGTTTCAACAATTTTCGTGATCGTTGTTGCCGATGCAATATTCTCATTTTTCTACTAAAGGTATGCAATGAGTGAAAATGTAATCGAAATACGCAATCTCACGGCAAAGTATGGAGACCGCACAGTTCTTCACGATATCAGCACCGACTTTAAACGAGCTGAAATCAAAGTGGTTCTAGGAACCTCGGGATGTGGAAAAACGACGTTACTCAAACACACCATCGGCTTACTGGCACCAGCTTCGGGGACGGTAAACATACTGGGAACACAAATTGGAGAACTCGACTCTCCCGAGACCATGGCCACATTAAAACGAATTGGCGTGATGTATCAGTATGGCGCACTGCTGGGATCTCTGACCGTGGCACAGAATATCGCACTCCCCCTAAAAATGCATACAAAACTCTCCAATCAACTAATTGAAGAAATTGTTCGAGATAAACTTCACAGTGTAAAACTCGATATAGCCTATGACCTTTTTCCTGGAGAACTCTCGGGCGGAATGCGGAAACGCGCTGCGATTGCACGGGCACTCGTTCTCGATCCACCAATCCTTTTTTGTGATGAACCTTCTGCAGGACTCGACCCGGTCACATCCGCAGGGCTGGACGATCTTCTTAAAGAGATGCGGGATCACTTGGGAATCACCATTGTGGTAATCACACACGAAATCGAATCGATCAAAGTGATTGCCGATTCAATCCTCTATCTCGAAAAAGGTAAGGTCCTCTACGATGGTTCACTCGCAGAAGCGCTCAAGGTGACTGCAGGACCGTTGGCAAACTTTTTTAATCGCGTGGACAACTTCAATGGTGCTCCCGCTGTCAAAATGCAATCTAAACTAATTGTTAGGAGTACTCAGTGAGTATTACTTCAGCTCAGCGAACACGGCTGGGAATCTTTATCGTTGTTGCTTTCGCCATAACCATTCTTGTCATAGCTGCAGGAGTTGGGATCAAATTATCAGAAAAACGATCGCTCTACTATTCCGAATTTATGGGCGAATCTCTCTCGGGGCTCACCAAGGGAATGGAAGTGAAATTTCGGGGCATTCCCATTGGAAAAGTTTCCGCGATCAACTACGATCCCAAAGATCTCACTCGAGTTAAAGTATCACTTGAAGTAGAGAAGAATTTCCCCATGAAAAAAGATATGGTTGTACAAACAGGAATAGTGGGAATTACCGGGTTGAAATACATTGAAATCATGGGCGGAACAAACGAAGCAGAACTGCTTCCAGAAGGATCAGTCATTCCTTCAAAAAATTCTCTCATGGCAGAATTAACCGTGCGAATAGAATCAATATTGGGAAAAGTAGAAACCCTCCTCTCCAATCTTAATACGGTAACCAATCCCGATTCTCTCAAGGATGTTCAAGTCACTCTGGCGAATGTAGCCGAGTTAACCGGAAAGATCAACGAAGGATTTGACAGCTATGGTCCCCGCCTCGATTCAATGACATTTATGCTCAATTCAACAGTGGCCAATGCCAATAAAATGGCAATAAGTGCAAACAAGATGGTAAATGATCTTGAACAGGGAAATGGCCCTATGGCTTCAATAATCTATAATGTTGATACTACTATTGTTTCAGTAAAGAACCTCACTGATAACTTGAACCTTACATTTACACAAAGTCGCGAAGATCTCGGGGCCACCATGGAAGATCTTAAACAGACCATGGAAAACGTCAACGATCTTTCGTCCATGCTTTTGGAAAATCCGTCGCTACTTCTGCGCGGATCACCTCAACAAAAACGCACAATCAAGTAGAAGGAGTTTAATATGAAAAAAATTGCCATACTGTTAACCCTAGTTCTGATCTCTTCCTGTACTCGCCCCGTGGCTAAACAATTTTATCTTCTCAATTATCAGTACGATATGCTAAACGACAGGCTCAACACTGAACAGTATCCATTCACCGTTCGACTGAAACCGTTCGATATTGAAAAAGCCTACGCAAAATCGAATATTGTTTACCGCAGAAGTCCTTTCGAACTTGAATATTACGGCTATCATCACTGGGCTGTTCGCCCAACAGACATGATGACCGACCAGATCTACTCCCACCTCGAATCAATAGATCTTGTTGCTCAGACCGTGCGCAGACTCGATGAAAAGGGCCAGCCTGATTACGAAATCAGCGGTACAATTTTAGCCATCGAGGAGTATGACTCGGATGACGTGTGGTTCGCTCACCTGAAAATCCGTATGACTGTCGTCCGTTTGTCCGATGGTGTGGTCATTCACAACCGCCTCTTTGATCAACGTAAAATTGTCCCTGTTCACACTCCGTTACATGTGGTGCGCACCCTTTCCGAATTGACCGACTATTTCGCGTCAGGCCTAATGAACGAACTGGACCGCACATTTGCTGAAGAGATGAAAACGCGCGGAGGAAAACAATGATCCGCCCAGGTCTGTTCATCATTGCATTAGCTCTTGTGGCGTATGCTCGACCGCCTCAGAAACTCCCCGGAGAAGAACTCAGCAGTTCCCGCTATCTCGATTACATGGTGAACAATTCACTGTCAAAGCAAGAAGTTTCATCTCTTTCCGCAGATAGTTCAGAAAAATCGGTGGTCGATACCGCTCAACTTTATCTCACGTGGAATGCCCCATCAATCGCCGAACAAATTGCTGCTGATACTGGATCGATCCGCTTGGGAATGGGAGCTGTTTTCGTTCCCCGAATGAGTGAACCCGGAGCGATCGAACCAGATATTCAGATTAAAGACAAGTTGGGAAAACTGATTCGATCTGGCCAGACAGGGCGAAAGTTTGACCTTCTACCGGGAACCTATGAAATTCACATCGGAAATCTCACCGAATTTCCTATCACGCGCGAATTCTATGTCGAAGAAGGAAAAGTTTCGCCGATCGTTCCCGATTGGTGCGCGCTTCGGATCGAAGTGGTCGACAAAAATGCATCTCCTATACGCGGAGAGTACGACCTCGCGAGCCTTGAACCTCTCACCCCGATCGGTCGTGGACGCGGTCGCGATATCGATCTCGCCGAAGATCTGCGTATCTGGTTTGTCCCCGTAGGAACCTATAAAATTCTCGGCGTAGGAGCTTCGCTTAACTCAATCAGTAATTTCCTTACAGTGCGACTTACAACACCAGGTGAATTAGTCCGATTTACCGTTGTTCAGGACACGGATGACGGAAAAATCCTTGGTGGAGGAATACTTCTCGAAGATCTGCAAAGCGTGAAAAATAAAGTGTGGAAACACAGCATAAATGCCGGTGGAAGTATCGATTTTAACTCCGTGAACGACCGCAAAAAAGACACGGTCAGTTCACAGACAAGTCTATCGTTTCTTGTATACGACCGAATCACCATGAAAAAAAACAAGGTTGAAATTAGCAATTTAATAAAAGCGGATGTAACTCTTTCCATCGAAGAACTCAAACTAAAAACACTCAAATCGACCGTAGATGAACTGCGAGCGACCACACTTCTCACCTACCGCCTCTTTCCGCGCTTTGGTCCGTATGGAAGAGGGGAATATGTATCGGGAATCTTGCCGAAATCAGCAAAAGCACCCACCAGTGAAATTAAAGAAAAAGTGCAAGCGCCCACCCATACCTTTATTATGTTTGACTCCCTGCCAGCAAAAATATCCGATGGTTCAGCGGTTACTCTCGATAGCAATTCTGAATCGATCACCATAACCCCTGCGTTCTCACCACTGCACCTTCAAACCGGTGCGGGTGGTAACGTGCAACTTATGCGCAATCGCATCGCCAACATGCGTTTTCTTACCGGATTTGGCCTCGATTACGAAGTCAAATGGGATAGTTGGAAAGTCCTCGCGGATGACGAACTCACCTTCGACACCACGAGCCAGCTTTACAAACAGTTCTACAAAGGCGAAGTACTGCACACGACACTCGTGAAAAGCGACGAAACTCGATTCGAATACGGGCCAGAGTTTATGCTCAATACAAACATCTACTTGAATCGATTTATATCAGCACAAAGCGATGTACGACTGTTTATGCCAATTACTCGTTTCCAAACGCCTGATATTGAAATGCGAAATCTCATCTCGTTTCACTTGACCGGTAACCTTATTGTCGATTACGACCACTCCTACTTTCTTCGCCAACCGGAACAGGAAGATTTAAAAGTGGATCAGTCACGCCATAGAATATTAGTACGCATCTCGTTCTCGCGTTAAAACAAACTGAGTTTAAACTGAAATGGGATGACTCTCATCCCTGAAACCTTGAAATGATATAGTATGCATTTTTTTGAATCACTCCTGCGGCTGAAAGAAAAAACAGCGCAACCGAAGCAACCACTAGCAGAACCTGAACCACAGCCTGAAGTTCTGCACGTTACAGAACTCACCATGGAACAGTGGCTTGAAACTCATGATACACCTCACGAAGTTACTGCTAAGATTAACAAATCTTCATCCAAGAAAGCGATTTTCGGCGATTTCCAAGAAAAACTTACCAAGGCTTTAAACGCTCCACAGCCCATTTCTACGCAGCCCTTTGAACCACCCTTTGCTTCCATTGAACCATCGCCACAATCAGAAGAACCTAGTATCGCAGACGATGCTGAAGAGTTTGACTGGAGTGAAGATCACACTGCGTGGAATACTCAACAGGATGAATTATTGTGGTTTGCAGAATCAACAACTGACACAGAAGAACCAACAGTGTCACACGTAATGCCAGATGACTCTTTCGAAGAAACACCTTTTTCCGCATCCGACTCCTCCGAAATTCTCGCCCATATCAATGAAAGGGGAATAATGCTCAAATCCACCGATTTTCAGAAAAAATGCCAGCGCGGGGTAGAGGGTGTCTATCGCTCAAAAGGTGCGGTGGAAAAAATCATTGATCTTCACGGCATGGCGGTGCGAGATGCGGAATTGAAATTGATCCGTATGTTTGACGAAGCTAAAGTGCGCGGCTATCAGCAATTATTGATTGTTCATGGGCGAGGAAATCATTCGCGCGGCGGCGATGCAAAAGTGAAACGAATGGTTATTGAATTACTTGAAGGTTCGCTGGCTGCTCGCGTGAGCACCTTTAACTTTGCGCCGTTCAACGAAGGCGGCGGCGGAGCGACTCGGGTCATTCTAAAATAAATGCCGTTACTTAAAACGCCATCTGCCTGATTTTTAAGTAATCTATTCAGAACGAGCAACAATAATTAATAAAAACGAAAAAAGGTCTGCGATAATCGCAGACCTTTTATGGTACACCCAGAAGGATTCGAACCTCCAACCGCCTGATTCGTAGTCAGGGACTCTATCCAGTTGAGCTATGGGTGCACATGAATTTTAAAGAAACCGAAGATCTGGTCGGAGCGAGAGGATTTGAACCTCCGACCCCTAGCACCCCATGCTAGTGCGCTACCAGGCTGCGCTA
>JFJP01041194.1_pt1 | contig 23569 bp, 21 predicted proteins | sample 431651 | NCBI WGS metagenome assembly JFJP01 (sample SAMN02602958, study PRJNA72255) | Microbial mat metagenome, whole genome shotgun sequencing project. | biome: fresh water; feature: sink hole; material: water; isolation source: purple microbial (photo- and chemosynthetic) mats found in...
ATAAAGTTACACAAATAAAATGGCAAAAGGATTAACAAGCAGAGCAGAAAATTATGCGCAATGGTACAACGAATTGGTGATTAAAGCCGATTTGGCTGAAAACTCAGCCGTGAGAGGTTGCATGGTTATAAAGCCTTATGGATATGCAATTTGGGAAAAAATACAAGCCGAACTAGACCGTATGTTCAAAGAAACAGGACACGAAAATGCCTATTTTCCGCTATTTATACCCAAATCGTTTTTTAGCAAAGAAGCAAGCCACGTAGAGGGTTTTGCCAAGGAATGTGCAGTAGTTACTCACTATCGACTCAAAAACGACGAAAATGGCAAAGGAGTTATTGTTGATCCCGATGCAAAACTAGAAGAAGAATTAATTATTCGCCCCACTTCCGAAACGATTATTTGGAATACGTACAAAAATTGGATACAATCGTACAGAGATTTGCCAATTTTAATCAACCAGTGGGCAAATGTGGTGCGTTGGGAAATGCGTACACGCTTGTTTTTGCGCACTGCCGAATTTTTGTGGCAAGAAGGGCACACTGCCCACGCTACCCAAGCCGAAGCCATCGAAGAAACATTAAAAATGGTAAATGTATATGCTACTTTTGCCGAAAAATTTATGGCAATGCCTGTGCATATTGGCGCAAAAAGCGAAAGCGAACGTTTTGCAGGAGCTTTAGAAACCTACTCGATAGAGGCTCTTATGCAAGATGGAAAAGCCTTACAAGCAGGAACTTCGCACTTTTTGGGACAAAATTTTGCAAAAGCGTTTGACGTAAAATTTGCCTCAAAAGAAGAAAATAAATTGGAATACGTTTGGGCAACTTCGTGGGGAGTTTCTACGCGCTTAATTGGCGGTTTAATTATGGCACACTCCGACGACAAGGGCTTGGTTTTGCCTCCAAAATTAGCTCCTTACCAAGTAGTTATTGTTCCAATTTACAAAGGCGAGCAAGAACTACAACGCATTTCGGAAAAAGTAAACGAAATAACGCAAAAGCTTAGAAATATTGGCGTTACCGTAAAATACGATAACCGCGACAGTCAAAAGCCAGGTTGGAAATTTGCTGAATATGAGCTTAAAGGCGTTCCTGTACGCATTGCAATAGGTCCACGCGATTTGGAAAATGGAACTGCCGAAGTAGCTCGCCGCGATGAGCTTACTAAAGAGGTAGTTAGCATGGAAGGAATAGAAACGTATGTGAAAAATTTGCTCGATACTATTCAAGAAAATATTTTCAAGAAAGCACTCAAATACAGAGAAGAACATACTACAAAAGTGCAAAATTACGACGAATTTAAAGATATTTTGGAAAATAAAGGCGGATTTGTTTTGGCACATTGGGACGGAACGCCCGAAACCGAAGAGCGCATCAAAAACGAAACAAAAGCAACGATTCGCAATATTCCGGCGTATTTACCCGAAGAAGATGGCGTGGATATGATTACAGGAAAGCCTTCTAAGCGAAGAGTTCTTTTTGCAAAAGCCTATTAATTTTGAAATAAATAAACATACAAATTAATTTGTCGGTTTATTTTGTTTTGAAAATACGTGTTTAGTATTTTTCTCTAAAAAAAAATACTACAAAATATATGAAAAAAGCTACAAAATTTTATTTATTGTAGCTTTTTTTGTATATTTGAACTATGGAATATACAAAAGAAAAACAGGTAAATGCAATATTAGCAAGTATTTATAGTTTGAACTATACAAAAAGGCTAAAATCATTTATCATTGAACATAAAACTCTAACGAACTAATTATGAACGAGAAAGAGCTAAAAATACTAGAAACCTTACAAACAAAATCGCTCACCAAACAGAATCTTTTTGCGATGATGCAACAGATTTTTGAGCGTTTTAGGGTAATTTTACAAGAACGAATTGTACTTTTCAACAAAGAGCTTATCAATATTGATAAACGTTTGCTGCTGGAAATGAAAGACAGAGGAATGCTCGAAGTAGAACTAAAAATAGCTGGCGATATTCTTATTTTTCAAATGCACACCAACGTTTTTCAATTTGACCGCTCGCACAATGTATGGCAAACTTCTTATTTAAAGAGCAATGTATTAGCTAGTTATATAGGTATGATAAATATTTTCAACTTCCTGGCTGACTCATTTACTTACAACCGAATGGAAGATTTGGGTTATCTCATTGCTCGTGTTTTTGTAAACAAAGACAAACATTTTTTTGTGGAAGGAAAAAGACAACTGGGCATGATGTACAATAATTTTGGCGAAAAACTTATTGACGACAACGCCATTCGCGAAATTATTGATACCGCCATTTTGTATTCGCTGGAGTTTGATTTGCTGGTTCCGAAATACGACGACATGAAAATTATAAGTGTTACGCAAATTCAGCAAAACCTCGAAAATGCAAAGCTAAAAACTGGCAAACGCTTAGGTTTTCAATTCAATACCGATGACACAAATTCACAGCAAAGTATTGAAAAGCAAATGAAGCTTTATACTGCACTAATGATGTATAATTCAAAACAGATTTCAATTGGAGCTGCTTGCGAAATTGCTGAAATAGATAGATATACATTTATTGACGAATGTAATAAACACAAAATTCCTTTGTGTAATTATACTGTATCCGAAGTTGAAAAAGATGTTAATCTATTTCTAAATTATTGATATGATTGTAATTGCAAAAAAATTGTGTGTGTTAATGCTTTTTAGAAGAATCATTCTTATTTTATTCTTTCCGTTTCTGATTGACTTTATTATAAAATAGATTTTTATTCGTTATATTTTGAAGCAAAATTAAAAGTAGTTTTATGGAAACAGCAGTAAAACAACCACTAACTTCACTACAATTGGAGTTGTTAAAAATGTTTTCGCGAGATATTGCAGAAACTGATTTACTTGAAATTAAAAAACTTTTAATTCAATATTTCGCTCAAAAAGCGATGGATTTAGCTGATAAGGTGTGGGAGCAAAATAACTGGAATGAAAAAGATGAAATTAAATTTCTGAATGAACATAACAGAACACCCTATAAGCTGAAGAAATAGTGAAAATAGTTTTAGATACAAACATTTTATGGATTTCAATTTCAAGACGTTCAAAAACTCATTGGGTTATAAACGAGCTGATTAGGGGAACTTTTACTCTTTGCGTAACAAGCGATATTTTAAATGAATACGAAGAAATAATTAGTCAGAAATTGGGCTCTGAAACCGCAAAAAGTATTATGGAATTGTTGGACAATTTACCAAATGTTGATTATATAACAAAATATTATCGTTGGCAATTAATAGAACAGGATTATGATGATAATAAATTTGCAGATTGTGCAATTGCTTGCAATGCACACTATTTAGCTACTAATGATAACCACTTCAACATTTTAAAGCGCATTGCATTTCCCAAAATAAATGTTATAAATATTGATGAATTCAAATTAGTTATTGATACAATGACATGAATATAAATATCTTAATGCACATAAAACCAAAATTTGTATAACAAAACCAAATGCCAATAATAACATTAACAACCGATTGGAGCAAAGGCGATTACTATGTTGCCGCCGTCAAAGGAGCTATCTTGAAACTAAGCAATTTCAAACGGCTCATGCTGCTTTTTTATTGAAACATACCTTTCCCTATTTTCCTCACCAAACCATTCATATCATTGGTGTAAATACCGAAATAGCTTACGATGAGCCACTTATAGTTTGCAAAATAGCCAATCAATATTTCTTAGGCATTGACAATGGGCAGTTTAGCCTTATTTCGGAAACTCCTCCTGAGGTTGTTGTCGAAATTCAACCCGATAGATTTAATTTGCAACTCCAAACTTTTCCAGTTCTCAATTTGTATGTAGATGTAGCTTGCAAATTAGCCAATGGCATTGATATTCTTTCACTTGGAATACAAAAAAGCCAAATAAAACAGCTAATAGAATTTAACCCTGCAATAGACGAAAATTCCATCAATGCACGCGTCATTTACACCGATTCGTATGGAAACGCCATCACTAACGTTTCGCGCGAAACCTTTGAAAGAGTGGGAAAAGAGCGCAAATTTACTATTTGGGTGCAAACTCGCAAAAATGAAATCGTGCAAATTAACACTTCTTACAACGAAGTAGAAGGCGGCGCACTTTTGGCGGTTTTCAATTCGCTCAACTTGCTCGAAATAGCTATAAACAAAGGAAGTGCAGTCGATTTGCTAGGAATAAAAGCCTCTGATACAACTATTATCATTCGCTTCAAACCAAGTTTTGATAGCGTAACTTAGTAATAGCCAAAATCATAAGAGGATAAAATTCACTCAATTTTTCCCATATTCTGATAAAGAATGTTCTATTTCCGAACAAAAAAAACCCAAACAAATCAATGCTTGGGTTTTATTTTTAATGTTTTCTTAAAAAACAAGTTTTTAGGCAAAAATCTTTTCGCCAATAGAATGCGAATTGTATTTTTTGTCTGTCAATTTTTGTTTCACTTCCTTGAAAGCAGAAATTGTTCTATCCACATCTTCCAAAGTATGAGCAGCCGTTGGGATAATTCTAAAGATTATAACGCCTTTAGGAACAACAGGATACACGATTACAGAGCAGAAAATTCCATAATTTTCGCGCAAATCCATTGCTGCATTCGAGGCTTGTGCCAAAGAAGCTGCCGTAGATTGCTCGTCTATGTGAGTTCCATCGAGTGGCTCATTCATAAATACCGGAGTTACAGGCGATTGAGTATGTCCTATATCAAAACCGTTTTCTTTCAAACCTTTTTGAAGCGCACCTACTACTTCCCACAGTTTTTCGCGCAAAGTGTGGTCATTTTTAAGCATATCCAAACGTTTTTTAGCACCAATTACCATAGGCATTGGCAACGATTTGGCGTAAATTTGCGAACGCATCGAATAGCGCAAGTGGTCGATAATAGCCTCGTCGTTAGCAGCAATAAAACCGCCAATTCCAGCCATTGATTTTGCAAAAGTAGAGAAATACAAATCTACTTGGTCTTGAACTCCAAAATGTTCGTCAGTTCCAGCACCGGTTTTGCCCATTGTACCAAAACCGTGAGCATCGTCGATTAAAAGCTTAAATTCATATTTTTGTTTCAAGGCAACAATTCCTGGCAAATTGCCTAAATCACCAGCCATTCCAAAAACTCCTTCGGTAATAACTAATACGGCACCACCTTGTTTTTCGGCAAGTTTTGTAGCTCTATTTAGTTGAACATCAAGATTTTCCATGTTGTTGTGCGGAAAAACAAAACGCTTGCCCATGTGCAATCGCAAGCCATCGATAATCGAAGCGTGAGATTCTGAATCATAAACAATTACATCGCGTCTATCCACCAAAGAGTCGATAATAGACATAATGCCTTGATAACCATAGTTGAGCAAATAACCTGCTTTTTTACCAACAAATTCAGCCAACTCTGTTTCTAAATCGGTATGGTAATTGGTATTTCCGGTTAACATTCTGGCTCCCATCGGATAAGCCATTCCCCAATCTCTAGCGGCATCGGCATCAGCTTTTCTCACTTCGGGGTGATTGGCTAAACCTAAGTAATTATTCATACTCCAAGTAAGCACTTTTTTGCCTCTAAAAGTCATGTGTGGGTGAATTTCGCCTTCCAATTTTGGAAAGAAGAAATATCCGTGTCCTTGAGCTTGATATCGCCCTAGCGGACCTCTATTTCCTTTTATTTTCTCAAAAAGATCCATAGTTTTTGTATTATTATTTATTTTGTTCTGAAATATATCAATTTCACGATATTAATTTGATGCAAAATTAAATATTTTTTTCAAATCTGAGCTATCCGATTATTAATGATTGTTAAAATTAAATTATTTCAGAACCATACAAAACCCTCAAAATGCAATTTATTTATTTATTAATCAGCTTACTAAATACAATTGTAAACTCCATTTTGAAAAGAAGAAGTTTTCTATTTTTAATTTAAACTTTCAAAATTGCTATAAATTTGTTTCTTTTGCGTTGGGCAATTTTAAAATGTTGTACTTTATTTCGCAGCAATAATCGAAAAAAATACATCATTTAGTTCTCTTAAAAACAAATATTGAAATACGATTGAAAAAATTGAAAATGACAAAAAAAATATTTTTTATAGGTCTGATTTTAAGTGCATTGCTTTTAAATTCGTGCAGCAAATATCAAAAATTAATCAAAAGCAACGACCGAGTGCTCAAGTACGAAAAAGCCATGGAATACTATGCCAATGAAAACTGGAACAAATCTAAAACCTTGATAGAAGACATTTTACCTGTTTACAAAGGAACAGAAAAAGGAGAAGAATTACTTTACAAATTTGCAGCATGTCATTATAATATTCACGATTTTATTTTGGCAGGATATTACTTCCGAAAATTTACCGAAAGCTATGCCAACAGCAAATATGTGGAAGAAGCCGCTTTTAGAATAGCCGAATGTTACTATTTAGATTCGCCACGCTCAAGCCTCGACCAATCGAGCACAAAAACGGCACTGCTCGAAATTGAACTTTTTTTGGTAAAATACCCTAAAAGTTCGTTTGTAGCTCAAGCCAAAGAATTGAAAGACGAGTTAAATGACAAACTCGCCGAAAAACAATTCAACAATGCGTTACATTACTATTATTTAGAATATTACAAATCGGCAATTACTGCTTTGGGCAGTTGTTTGGATTCGTATCCTTATTCAAAATTTAGAGAAAATGTACTGTATTATTTATTGGAATCGAACTTTCAGCTTGCACGTAATAGCGTGAGCGATAAGCAAAAAGCTCGTTTTAGCGATGCCATAAAAGCCTACCACAAATACAACGACGAATTTCCGAACGGAAAATATTCAAAAGAAGCAAAACGAATGTTTACCATTTCCGAAAAAAGAGCTAAAGGTATCATCGACAATGATGATATAATTTAGCGTTTGAAAGAAAATTTCATGAATTTTATTCTTTATTTTGGAAAATGAATAAAAAATAAGTACTTTTGCCAAGTTGTTTTTGAAACAAAAAATCGAAAACAACAAACAATCTTTTATTTTAAGTGTAACTTAAAAACATATATTAATGGACTTTAAAAAAATAGCAGCACCCAATACTACAATAACCAGAAATTTAGCTGAATTGGAGAAAGAAACTGGAAATATCTACAAATCAATAACGATAATGGCAAAAAGAGCCAACCAGATTTCGGTAGAAATGAAAGAAGAGCTAAATGTAAAATTGGAAGAATTCGCCTCTTACAGCGACAATTTGGAAGAAGTTTTTGAAAACCGCGAACAAATCGAGATTTCAAAATATTACGAAAAACTTCCCAAACCTGCTCTTTTTGCTATTCAAGAATTCAAAGACGGAAAAGTTTATTTCAAGGATACTGAAGAAAAGCAAGATTAACGTTCTAATTTTTTTAGAAGCCCTCTTATTTTAGAAAAAGTGAAAGGAAAAAAAATATTAGTCGGAATTACCGGAGGAATAGCTGCTTACAAGGCAGCTATTCTTGTTAGATTGCTAATAAAAGCTGGTGCTGAAGTGCAAGTGGTAATGACCGAGTTTGCAAAAAAATTCATAGCACCGCTTACTTTGGCAACTTTATCAAAACGCCCCATTTTAGTACAGTTTTTTGATGTAGAAAACGGAAATTGGAACAGCCATGTGGACTTGGGTTTGTGGGCTGATGCGATGATTATTGCGCCTGCTACCGCCAACACTATGGCAAAAATGGCTCATGGAGTTGCTGATAACTTGCTTGTAACTACTTATTTGAGTGCACGCTGTCCGGTTTTTATTGCGCCCGCAATGGATTTAGACATGTACAAACATTCATCGACCCAAAAAAATATAAAAACCTTAAAATCGTATGGCAATTTTTTCATTGAACCCGAAATAGGTGAGCTAGCAAGCGGTTTGATAGGAAAAGGGCGCATGGCTGAGCCTGAGCAATTGGTCAAATTTGTTGAAAAATATTTTGACAAAGAGCGACCTTTGATAGGCAAAAAAGTACTTGTAACTGCAGGACCAACTTACGAATACATTGATTCGGTACGCTTTATAGGTAATTTTTCGTCGGGTAAAATGGGATATGCCATAGCCGAAGAATTGGCTGAAATGGGCGCAGACGTAATTTTGATTTCGGGACCTACTTCGCTGCATACAATCCACGCTAACATTCAGCGTGTGAATGTGGTAACTAGCGACGAAATGTACAACGAAGCCCTCAACCATTTTACTCAATGCCAAGCCGCGATTTTGAGTGCTGCCGTGGCTGATTTTAAACCCAAAAAGCAATTTTCGGAAAAAATAAAAGAAAAAGAACTAACGATTGAACTTATTGCTACACAAGATATTGCAAAAAAATTGGGCGAGCTAAAAACGGAAGAACAACGATTAATAGGTTTTGCACTAGAAACCAACAACGAGCTAGAAAATGCAAAACAAAAAATCAAAAAGAAAAATCTCGATTTTATTGTGTTAAATTCATTGAACGATAAAGGAGCAGGTTTTCAGGTAGATACAAATAAAGTTACATTCATAGATAAAAACGAGCAAATTACTGAATTTGCTTTAAAATCGAAAACCGAAGTAGCGCAAGATATTGTAACAAAGCTAATTGAAATATTATAAAATACTGTATATCAATAAAAAAAGCATGAATCGTTAAACATTAATTGTTTCTTAGCTTTATTTTTAATATTTATTTCGTACTTTTGAGAAGCATTACAACAATAAAAAAATTACAAATATTCTGCTTATTTTCTGATTAAAATCATCGTAATAAATGAAAAAATTACTGCTTTTTCTGGCTTTAAGTGCTTTATTATTAAATAGTTCGGCTCAAGAATTGAATTGCCAAATTCAAATAAACCACTCCCAAATACAAGGGACTAATACTCAGGTATTTCAAAGTTTGCAAGCTTCTCTTTACGAATTTATGAATACACGAAAATGGACTGAGCATGTATTTAATACCGACGAGAGAATTGATTGTACAATAATGATTAATATCTCTGAAGTTCAAGGAAATAGCCGGTTTGTTTCTACGCTATCCGTTCAAGCACGTCGTCCGGTTTTTAATACAACTTACTATACTACTTTGCTCAACTTTCAAGAGAAAAAAGGAGATTTTATTTTTCAATACGAAGAAAATCAATCTCTTGATTTTAATTTAACAAGTTATACTTCCAACCTTACTTCTACTTTGGCTTTTTATGCCTACGTTATTTTAGGTTTGGATTACGATACGTTTTCGAGCGAAGGCGGCACAGCTTATTTTTTGAAAGCACAGCAAATAGTAACAGCCGCTCAAAATTCGTCGGAAAATGGCTGGAAAGCTTACGAAGACAAGAAAAACCGCTATTGGCTTGCCGAAGATATGCTCAATGCTACTTACCAACCCTTGCGCCGCTGCATGTATCGCTACCATCGCTTGGGGCTAGACGTAATGGCTGAAAAACTGCAAACAGGTAGTGCCGAAATTGCTGAAAGTCTGCGACTTTTGGAACGTGTACAACGTAGCGAACCCAATTCGTTTTTGCTTTCTCTTTTTTTAACTGCCAAAACTGACGAGATTATTGATGTTTTCAAAGGCTCAACCTCGCCCACCGAAAAAACGAAAGTGATACAAATAATGAAAACCTTAGACCCCGCAAATAGCAATAAATACGACGGAATTAACGCCTCCGAGTAGAAAACGCTACTGACCAAACTTAAAAAAGCTAATTTTGAAAATTAGCCTTAGAATCTATTTATTGATTAAACTTTCTATATATTTTTTCCATTTGACCAATTTTTTGTTTGATAATGGGTGTTTTTACGGGTGTAAACCCCAAAATTAACCCTTGCTTTGGGTTTTCAGCAACAAAGCATTTGCTGTAAGCGTGTGTAATAATATTGTTTTTTGCAAAAATATCTGTCAGTTCGGTGTCTTTCAAACCCACTGATAGTTCGGCTAAAGTATGTAAGCTTCGGGTGGGATTTGAATTAAGCAATAATGCATTGCCAAAGTAGTTTCCAAATGCTTCATTAAAGATTTTTTTACGTTCTTCCGCTATTTCTATCACATTTTTGATATGATTATATAAATAGTTTTTTTCGATAAACTGACTTAAAACTACTTGAATAGAAGAAGGAACAAATCGATGTGAATGCTTTAAAAGTGCTTCAATCGGATTTAGTAAATACAAAGGAACAACCATATATCCAACACGTATTGAAGGGTGCAACAGCCGATTAAATGTTCCTAAAAAAACGGTTCGTTGCTCAGTATCCAAGCTAAACAATGAGGGAGCGAAATCATGATAATTATTGACTTCGTGTTCGTAGTCATTTTCGATAATGATTGATTTGTGTTCATTTGCCCATTTAAGTAACTCAATTCGGCGGTTTAAACTCATTTTTACACCCGTAGGATAATGACAGGAAGGAACTGTGTGAATCAATTTGGTATTCATATTGGCAAAATCTTTCATTTCGCTCACCTTTAACCCCTCTTGGTCAATAGATACGGCTCGAATATTGGCACGCAAACCTTTAAAAATGGAATGAACATTTGGAAAAGTTGGGTTTTCCATAATAACCGAATCACCTGGATTTAGCAATACATTTCCTACCAAAAAAAGTGATTGTAGTGAACCAGAAACAATGATAATCTGACTAGGGTCGCATTTTAAATTTCTGCTGAAATTGAGGTAATTAGCCAATGACTTCTTTAATTGTTCAGTTCCAGAAGAAGCAGAATAGGTCAAAGCAGATGACTTGATATTTCGCCAATACAGGTTCGTGAGGTTTTTCCACTGATTTACCGGAAATACATCTAAAGGAGGTAAACCCGGTCTGAAAGCTATGCTCACATCATCGGTACTATTCATTATTTTTACCGTTTTTTGAAAAGATTTGCCTGTATCGGATAAATCCGGGTAACTACATTTTTCGATATTAAACGGTTGCCAAATATAGGTATCTGCAATTATTCCTTTCACTTTATGTCCGGAACCAACCATTGATTCGATGTAACCTTCGAATATCAATAACTCGTAGGCTTTAATAATTGTACTCCTCGAAACATTTAGTTTAGCTGCTATTGTTCGAGTTGATGGTAAAACACTTCCCTCGGGTAAATCATTGTTTAAAATAGCTTCTTTAAACAAATTAAATAGTTGTTGATAAAGCGCTTGTGATTTTTTTTTAGTCTTTTCGTTCAACTTTTTTTCAAAAAAAAGCTTCGAAATTCGGTTAAGTATCGTTTCCATAATTGGTATGTTATAATAATAGTAATTGGTATGGCAAAGATAAAAATAAAACCGATTCCTTTGTATGTTCAAAAGTTGTAAAATCAATAAATATTTTAATAATAATAAAAAATAGCTTCTTTTTTAAATCTTAAATCACAAAATCATGGCAATAACCGGTACTATTATTAGCTTGATATTTATTGCTTTAGTTGCATTTTTACTCGTAAAAAAATTCAATGCCCAAGCTGTATTGCTTTTTTGCGGTTTGTTAATGATGTCCATAGCAATGATATTGGGTTTTGCTTTGCCCGATTTAAAAGAACCTACCGGATTGAAAATTTTCGATATTTTTGAATTAATCAAAGAATCGTTGAGCACAAAAGGAGCAGATGTTGGACTTATGATAATGACTATTGGTGGATATGTATCCTATATGAAAAAAATTAGTGCCAGCGAAACGCTAGTTTATCTTGCCATGAAACCGCTCTCAATATTAAAAAAATCACCCTATTTGGCAGCCTCTTTAGTTATTCCTATTGGGCAAATCTTATTTATTACCACGCCATCGGCTACCGGATTAGGATTATTATTAGTAGCTTCCATTTTTCCGGTTTTGGTTAGTTTGGGAGTAAGTAAGACTTCAGCGGTTTCAGTTATTACCGCATGTACAGTTTTTGATATGGGACCGGCTTCGGCTAACACTGCTCGTGCATCAGAATTAATTGGCAAGTCAAACGTACAATATTTTATCGAAAATCAACTTCCTTTAGCCATACCACTTACTATTTTTATGGCTGTTGTTTACTTTTTTGTTAATAAGTATTACGATAAAAAAGAAAACCATGTTGTTGAAATAGCTGAAGATAAAGATATGACATTAAAAGCACCCATTATATATGGTATTTTACCTATACTTCCATTGATTTTATTAATCACTTTTTCAAAATTCTTTACTTTTTTCAATCCACCCATTAATTTAGAAACAACCACAGCCATGATTTTTTCGTTGTTTGTGGCATTGATTTTCGAGATGATACGAAAACGTGATGTGAAAGAAGTTTTTAGCTCATTGAAAGTGTTTTGGGAAGCTATGGGGAAAGTTTTTGCAACGGTAATTACGCTTATTATATCTGCCGAAATATTCTCGTATGGACTTATCAGTCTGGGTTTTATTAATAGTTTAGTCTCTGTATCGCAAGATTTCGGTTTTGGAGTCATAGGTATCGGAATTTTAATGACCATATTGATTTTTGGAGCGTCGATGCTAATGGGTAGCGGTAATGCGTCATTCTTTTCGTTTGGACCATTAGTTCCGGGAATTGCAACAAAAATGGGTGCCGACAGCGCAAGCATTATTTTACCTATGCAATTTGCTTCCAGTATGGGTAGAGCCACCTCACCCATTGCAGGAGTAATTATTGCTACTGCCGAAATTGCCGGAATCACTCCCTATCAGTTAGCGAAACGAAATTTGATTCCTTTGACATCATTGTTGGTTTTCATGCTTATTTACCATTTTATCTTTTAAAAAACAGTTATATGTTGAAAATAATTAAAAACGCTGAGGTTTATGCGCCTGAATATCTAGGTAAAAAAGATATTTTGATGGGTGGTGAAAAAATACTTGCCTTAGAGGATAAAATTGAAATCAATTCCGATATTGCTCAAACAATCAATGCTCAAGGAAAAATTGTAACACCCGGTCTTATCGATCAGCATATACATTTAACTGGTGCCGGTGGTAAACATGCTTTTGCTTCAATGACACCAGAAATAGCTGTAAATGAACTTATTGCTTGTGGGACTACTACCGTAATGGGAATGCTTGGAACTGATGGCGTAACACGTTCATTGCAAGGTTTGTACGCCAAAGTAAAAGCTCTGGATCAGCAAAGTATAAGTGCTTACATGCTTACTAGTTATTTTGCATATCCACCCAAAACAATGCTCGACAGTGTGCAAGACGATATAGTGTTTATCGACAAAGTGTTAGGCTGTAAAATTGCTATCAGCGATGAACGCTCTTCGTTTCCTACCGAAAACGAATTGTTGAAATTACTCAGGGAGGTACATGTTGGTGGCTTGACTTCAGGAAAAGGCGGAATACTTCATATTCATTTGGGAGCACTCGAAAGCCGAATGGATATTTTATTAGATTTGGTAAAAAAACATCATTTTCCTATTCGCCACATTTCTCCAACCCATGTTGGAAGAACAAAAGCGTTGTTTGAACAAGCCATCGAATTTGCAAAAATGGGTGGAATGATTGACATTTCGACCCTTAGAAAATGGAGCTTCTATCGATAATATCACCTTGAGTAGCGATGGTAATGCGGGCATGGCAAAAAAAGACGATAATGGCAATATACTAAATTTATACAAAGCCCCTGTGGATTTGAATTTAAAGCAAGTCATTCTTTTAATTCAAGAAGGTGGATTGTCAATTAGCGAAGCTTTTAAATTAATTACTACAAGTCCTGCAAAAAATTTATCATTGCCACATAAAGGAAAAATTGCCATTAATTACGATGCCGATTTTTGCTTTTTCGATAAAGATTTTACACTAACCGATGTAATTTCGAGAGGAAAAATAATGATGAATGACTGCAAAATAGTAAACGGCAAATTCTTTAATTGATTGAACAATAAATAATTATAATAGTTCACATAATAATTAACAATTTAAAAAATAAACATCATGAAAAAAATTTACTTATTTCTATTTTTGTTCGTTAGTAGTTTTGCTTATGGGCAAACATTGCTAACCGAAGATTTTGACTACACAGCAGGTGATGATTTATCAACTAAAGGTTGGGCATCGCATAGTGGAAGTTCAAACCCAATTCTTGTTACAAGTCCGGGTTTGACATTTAATGGTTATATCGGTTCAGGCATTGGCTTAGCTGCCGGAGTGAATAATACGGGTTATGATTTAAACAAATCATTTGGAGCACAAACCAGTGGAACACTTTATACATCGTTTCTTGTAAATGCAACTGCAAGTATTACTGCAGGAATTTACTTCTTTCATTATTACGATCCCAATGCTGCTACAGCGCACAGAGCAAGAACATTTATAAGTACCGCCACGGAAGAAGGAAAAATGATTGTGGGATTGTCATTCAATTCAACTACACCCACTAACATGACAACTACTTTAAATTTCGGACAAACCTATTTGTTTGTTGCAAAATACGAAATCATTGACGGTGAGCTTAATGATAAAGTTTCGTTATATGTATTTGCAGAGGGCGAAAATTTCTCAACCGAACCTACTACTCCTAACTTAGGTCCATTAACAACCGCAGATGCAAAAGCGGATATCGTTCCTACAGGTATAGCCATTCGTCAAGATAATGCTGCCCAACGTATTACTGTTGATGGTTTCAGAGTCAAAAATAGTTGGTCTGATTTAACTACAAGTATTTCGGATAAAAGCAAAGAGCAGGCTGAATTGTTCTATCCAAATCCTGTTACAGATGGATTTTTCAATTTAACTACAGAGTCAATATCTCCGAAAAATGTGGCAATTTTTGATTTAACAGGAAAAAGGGTATTCGAAAATACAACTACTTCAACAAAAATTGATGTTTCGATGCTGAAAGCCGGTATTTATCTTGTAAAAGTAACAACCGAAAGTGAAACGATTTCTTCAAAATTAATTATTCCATAAAATTGAAAATTTTTAATGGCACAAAGAACATTTGAGAACGCATGTTCTTTGTGCTATACTTTCATTTAACAGTCAGATTAATATAAATAGTGTATGAAAGAAAACGCATCTTCTCACGTTATTCTAAAATTTAAAAATCCTCATTTACAAAGGTAAACTGCGGTTTTGAAATTTTAAAATGCCTTAAATCTGCGGTTTTCTTTCAAACACTAAATAACAAAGGTTCATATATCCAAATCAGATTGCTGTATTATAAACATCTTTTTTTTGAAATTAGAATATTAGTATTAGATATTAAATAGTAGTATATTATGTGCAAAAGCAAGTCATTTTTAAGTTTCTTTTTTCTGTTATCCATACTGTTTTCGTGCAAAACAGATGATGTAATGCCTTACGTTACGCTTTCGTCGAACAAAGCAAGTATCTCTGAAGACGCAGGAGAAACTCTAATAACGGCATCGATTACTCAGCCTACTGATACCGATATTATTTTAACATTAAACCTTGCTGGTACTGCCACTGAAGCAGATTATACAATTACTAAAACAGAAATTGTGATTCTTGCTGGAAGTGTGTCGGGTTCAGTAGTTTTGAATACAGTACAAGATACTTCGCAAGAGGGAAATGAAACGGTAGAAATAGGCATAAAGTCGATAATTGGAGGTATCAGCACTGAAACTCAACTTGTGAGTATAACCATTGAAGATGACGATGTACCTTTTGTTGTTAATATTATAATGAATGAAATACTTTACGACCCTTCAAATAATGCCTTAGACGGCGATGCTAATGGCGATGGCAGCTATGCACAAAACGCAGATGAATTTATTGAATTTATCAATCTTTCGTCGAGAAGTGTGAATTTGAGTGGCTATAAAATATTCGATTCTAGCAATTTACTCACTGGCGTTCCTAATCATGTGATGCCCGATAATACAATAATTCCGGCGGGTGGCTGTTTGGTAGTATTTGGCGGAGGAACTCCTACCGGATTGTTTGGTGGTGCCGTAGTACAAACTTCTACTTCGGGCGATTTAAACATGAACAATGCAGGCGATATAATAACGCTTACAGATGCTTCCGGTGCTGTTATTGTTAGTTATGACGTTACGCCTTTGTCGGATAATCCAAACGAATCCTATACCCGATCACCCGATTTTACAGGCGATTTTATTCAACATCACTATGCCAACGAGGGTATATTCTTTTCGCCGGGAACAAAAGCTGACGGAACACGTTTTCTACCTTAATATGCTTATTTATTGAATAATATCAGATTATTTGAACGAATTTAGAAAAATCAACTCCATGAAAAGGCATATAATAACGTTGTTTATATTCATTTTTTTAGCATCACATTTTTTGTGCGCACAGGATTCTCAATTAAATTCCTACACTTTTGGCGAAGGAATTGTAATTTCATCGAAAGATGGTTCTTCAATGAAATTAGGAGGCTACCTTCAACCTTCGTTTGAAAGTAAAATATTTACAGATTCTTCTCTGCCCAATGCATTCAATCGTTTTCGAATGAGGCGGTTAAGATTTCGTCTTTCGGGAAATACTGCTTCGCAAAAAATGGAGTATTCTTTGCAAATTGATTTGAGTGGTATGGACGAAGCGGGAGATGCTTCGAGCAGTATTTTGATGGACGCTTGGGTAGCTTATAATGTGAACAAACAGATTCAGATTACATTTGGGCAGCGTAGCACGCCAACCGACAATCGCGAATTAACCATGGGTTCACAAGCCTTGCAATTGGTGGAACGAAGCAGAGTAACTTCGGCATTTAGCAATATTCGTGAATTTGGACTTTTTATTGATGGTTCATTCAAAACAGGAAGAGAATCATACTTACGCCCCAGTTTGACTATTACCAATGGCGATGGTAAAAATGTATTTCAAAAAGATCATGGTGGATTAAAGTTTGGAGCCCGACTCGATTATTTGCCTTTTGGCTTATTCCGAAATTTTGGTCAATTCCGACAAGCCGATATTGCCCGCGAATTAACGCCCAAATTAGTTGTAGGTGGAAATCTGAGCTACAATATGGGTATGAGTAGCCGTAACGGCAAAGAAAGTGGAGCTATTCTTTATCTTGATGACATAATGCAGGAATCATTGCCCAATTACACAAAATACGGAATCGATTTTCTGTTTAAATATCGTGGTTTTTCGATGCTTGGCGAATTTGTTGGTACAAAAGCGGCTATTCCTGATGATATTTTGTATCGGGTTAGAAACGATGGATCAACTGCTACAACATTTATTGATATTGATGGTCTTCAAAATGTATCGAACTACATTAAAGAACGTATGATTCTTGGTAAAGGGTACAATATTCAAGCGGGTTATGTGTTTAAAAATCTTATTTCGGTTGATGCACGTTACACGCATTTAGATGCCGATAAGCATTCATTCTTAAACAATGAAACGTTTTATAACCGACCCAATTATTATACTGTTGGCATATCTAAGTACTTGACGAGGGGTTATGGCATGAAAATACAAGGCTCAGTTACTTATGTTACTCCCAAAGCAGGCTCTAACAATTTGTCGGGCTCGCCAATGTCTGGAAACGAATGGATTCTGAATGTATTAACTTCTATAGCTTTTTAAGTCATGAAAAAATTACTGTTTCTAATACTATTTTTTGTAACCGTTTGCTCTAAGGCGCAAGTGAGTCCGCAAACAAATAAAATGACGGATAAGTTTTTCCCCAATCCTGACATTGAAATGACTACGCCTACTTTCTTGAAGAAAAAAGGTTTTACAACTTACGAAGAGCTAATTGCCTTTATAAGTTCACAGCAAAGCAAACACAGTAACATTGTAACCATTAGCTACATCGGCACAAGTCAAAAAGACAAACAAATTCCCATGGTACTTTTGGAAAAGAAGAATGGGAACGACAATAAAATTAAAGTATGGTTGCAAGCCTGCTTGCATGGCGATGAACCTGCAAGTACAGAAGGAATGCTGTTTTTGCTCGATAAACTGTTAAATGATTCGGAATATAGCTATCTACTTGATAAACTTGTAATTGCTATTGTTCCCATGGCGAATATTGATGGTAACCAAATACAAGAACGTGTTTCGGCAAATGGACTTGATTTAAACCGAGACCAGACAAAGTTAATGGCACCCGAAAGCAGATATTTAAAAAAAGCTTTTAGTGATTTTAATGCCGAAGTGGCAATGGATTTTCATGAATATAACCCATTCAGAAAAGATTATTTGCAACTCAGCACATTTGGGGTAACAACTCCGTATGATGTGATGCTTATGTATTCCGGCAATTTGAATATACCACAAAGTATGCGTGAATACACTAAAACAAGGTTTGTTGAGAATGCCACTAACTTGCTCAATGAAAACAAATTGACACATTACGATTATTTTACTTCCGAAAAAGTGTTGGGCGAAATTCAAATCAAGCAAGGTTCGATAAGCGCACGTTCCAGTGCCACGTCGTTTGCTCTTACCAATGCCGTTTCTAGTTTAATAGAAATTAGAGGTGGCGGTTTGGGGCGAACTTCGCTCAAACGAAGGGTGTACAGCACTTTTTTGGTAGCAAGTTCGTATTTAAAAACGGCTTATAATCAGGTAGATGAAGTAAAATCAGAAATAAAAAAAGCAGTGGAAAATCCGAACTCTGAAGTTGTGGTAACAAGCAAAGCACCCGTTTTGAAACAAAAATTGAAGTTTATTGATTTGGAAACAAACAATTTGATTGAAATTGAGGTGAATTTGTCCGATGCTTGGCATACAACGCCAGCACTAACCCGCACAAGACCAATAGCTTACATTTTATTGCCAACTCAGGAGGTGTTGGTGGAAAAAATGAAAATATTGGGATTACAAGTGGAGCAGTTGAAAAGCGAGAAAGAGTTAGAGGTTGAAAATTATATAGTTACCGAATATCAAAAAGATGCAATGCAAACCGAAGGCGCTTTTCGTCAAAACATAACTGCTCAAACGAATGTAGTGAAGCGAAGTTTTCCGGCAGGCAGTTACATTGTGTATATGAATCAACCCAAATCGAATTTAGCCATAGAAGTACTTGAGCCGGAAGCTCCAAATAGTTTTGTTTCGTTTTCGGTACTTCAAACAGCCATAAATCAGGAATTACCCATTTACAGGTATTTATCAGAAATTGCATTATAAATCATATCATCAAAAAAAATTGTATGAAGAAGCTATTATTGTATTTTTATATTTTAGGTTTAATCTCAATATCTGCGTTTGAATCAAATGCTCAAAACAACGCAAGTTTTGAATTGGGAAATGGTCTTAATTTCAGCTTAAATGACAGTGCCTATCAATTTAAGATTGGAGGAATGATACAACCTTCGGTTAGCATCGAAAAAATGAATAGTACAAAGCCCGATTATTTTTACAATGTAAAACGGTCATATTTCAATATTTCGGGCAGAGCACTCAAAGAAAAGGTGAATTTCTTTTTGCAAACCGATTTCAGTCAGAGTGCTCCATTATTAGATGCTTGGGTTAATTACACGCCAATTGATGGCTTGGATATAACTTTTGGACAAAAACAATCCGTTGCCAACAACCGTGAAATGCTGATTATGGAAGATAAACTCCAGTTTGCCGACAGGAGTTTGTTGAGTACAGGTTTCAGCCGAACAGGTCGTGAATTTGGGGTGTTTGTTTCTCAAAAAATTGACTTTAAAAAAATAGGAATTGTTCCACAACTATCAGTAACTAGCGGCGATGGTCGAAATTCGTTTGGCATTGACTCACGCGATACCGACAAGGGTGGCTTAAAATACAGCGGTAGAATAGATGTATATCCTCTTGGTTTTTTCAGTAAAGGGAATGACGACTTTATTGCTGATTTGGCTCATGAAAAAAACTTAAAAATGCTTATCGGCGGAGCTGCCAGTTACAATACAGGAGCTAGTAATGCCGTGGGCGAAGGGCATGGCGATTTTCAGTTATTTGATGTAAACACATCTGCAAAATATCCCGATTACCGCAAGTTTTATGGCGATATACTCATCAAATATCAAGGTTTTTCGCTTTTAGGTGAATTTGCTATGGCTTCGGCAACCTCATTAGATGGTAGTTATACGACTGCAGCCACAACAAGTCCTTTAATTCCAACACAAATAAGTGAATATCTAGCACTTGGAACAGCTTACAATGCTCAGTTTGGATATGTTGCCAAAAATGGTTTTGCTCTCGATTTTCGTTATAGTGAGTTAATTCCTGAATTTACGAATAACACCAATTCAGTATTGAAAAAAACAACTGAAAAAACGGTAGGTTTTTCAAAATACTTCAAACAAAATAATCTTAAATTGCAAACTAGCTTTTCTTCGATAAACTATGGTGATGATATAAATAAGTTAGCAGGTTCGGTTATCGTTCAACTAATATTTTAAAATTTCCAAATACAATTTAAAGCGAATAAGCAGTTCACGTAAGTAGATTTATAATTACAAAAAAATGATATTTCCGAAGCAATTCTTTCTTTTTTTAGTTCTTCTGTTTGGTATTTGGGGTTGTGAAGAAGAAATAATACCAAACCTAGATACTTCAAAAACAGATATTAACGTTTTATTTGTTGGTAATAGCTACACTTTCTACAATTCTGGAGTTGATTTTCATCTCCAGAAAATGTTAGATGCAGATGCTAAAAATGATACTTCTTTCAATTATTCAATACAGAAAGTAGCTTTTAGTTCTTATACATTACAAGCTCATTATCAAGATACTATAACAACCAATAAAATAAAGAATAAAAAATGGAATATTGTTGTGCTGCAGGAGCAAAGTACCCGCCCCATCAACAACCCCGCATTATTTTTGGAATATGCCACTAAATTGGATTTGGAAATAAAAAAAACGAATGCCAAAACAGTTCTTTTTATGACATGGGCTCCAAAAGAAACGCCCAATGACATAAACACAATTTCGGCATCTTATTTATCGGTGGGGTCTCAAATTAAGGCTCAGGTTGTGCCCACAGGTTCTGTTTGGGACGCTTTTCAGAAAGCAAACCCTCAAATTAATTTATATTTTACCGACAACAAACACCCATCTTTAGCCGGAACTTACTTAGTTTCGTGCGCTTTTTATTACAGTTTGTTTGGTAAAAATCCAACTTCCAACCTATATCTTCCGGTTGGACTAACTTTACAAGATGCTTCTGCTATTCGAAAAGGAGTGTACGATTATTTACGAGAATAAATCACAGTTGTGTTTCAAATACCAGAAGTATCTAGTATTGCAATAGAATACTGAAAATAGTGTCTGAAATCAGTTGCGTTTGTTTGTTGTATTAAGTTTTTAAAATCTTAAAATTAAAAATATGAGTCTCTCAAAGAAAACAATCGGATTATTTCTAGGTCCTTTATTATTTTTTTTTATCTTTTATTTCATAAAATTTGAAGGTTTAAGTGATGCAGGAAGAGCAATTCTTGCAGGTACTTTTTGGATAGCTACTTGGTGGATTACCGAAGCGATTCCTATTTCCGTTACTTCTTTGTTACCCATAGTTTTGTTTCCTTTAAGTGGCGGATTAACCCTTTCCGAAACTACTCAATCTTATGGTCATCCATTTATTTTCCTCTTTTTTGGTGGTTTTATCATTGCTATTGCTATCGAAAAATGGAATTTGCATAGAAGAATTGCTTTGCAAATTATTAGAACGGTAGGCACCAATGTAAGTACAATTATTCTTGGATTTATGATTGCTACTGCTTTTTTGTCGATGTGGATTTCAAATACTGCTTGTGCAGTAATGATTTTGCCTGTTGGTTTAGCTATTATTAAACAATTAAAAGACAATCCTAATACGATAGAAAAAGAGAATGAAGTTTTCGCAAAAGCATTAATGTTAGCTATTGCTTATTCGGCTTCAATTGGTGGAATGGCAACATTGATAGGAACACCACCTAATTTAGTTTTTGCAGGAATCATAAAAGAATCTTATGGTATTGAAATTACATTTTTTCAATGGTTTATTTTTGGGTTCCCTTTTGCTAGTATTTTATTGGCAATTACTTGGGTGTTTTTGACTAAATTTGCTTTTAAATTTGAACAAAAAACATTTCCAGGTGGCAAAGAAGAAATCAACCGCCAAATTGAAGAATTAGGAAAAATGAGTTATGAGGAAAAATTAATTCTATTTGTATTTATGCTTACGGCATTTGCTTGGATTACAAGATCTTTTTTAATAACGCCTTATTTTCCAGCCATCGATGACTCTATAATTGCAATGTTGTCTTGTTTTGCATTATTTGTTATTCCAAGTAAAAAGAAAGCTACACCATTATTGAATTGGCAAGATGCTCTGCATTTACCATGGGGTGTTTTATTGCTTTTTGGAGGCGGAATGGCAATAGCAATAGGGTTCGAAAAAAGTGGTTTAGCCGTTTGGATTGGTCAACATTTAACTGTATTACAAACAGTTCCATTAATATTATTGTTGTTACTTTTAATTACTGCTGTAAATTTTTTAACAGAAATAACTTCAAATCTTGCTACTACTGCCATGTTGTTGCCTATCCTAGTTTCAATTGCTGTAGGAATAAATGTAAATCCTTATTATTTATTAACGGCTGCTACAATCGCCGCTTCATGTGCATTCATGTTGCCGGTAGCTACACCACCTAATGCAGTAGTTTTTGGTTCGGGTTATGTAAAAATCGAAGATATGATGAAAGCTGGTTTTATGTTAAATTTAATTTCAATAGTAATCATTACTTTATTGGTTTATTTCATTTTACCGTTATTATGGGATTTTGATGTCATTCTGCTTGTCAAATAAAAAATTGAAAGATTGAATAATCTAATGCAAAAAAAATAGAACCCAGTTGTACAAATAAAAATGAGCAATATTCAATATATTTAAACTATTATATATCAACAACATAAATGTATTTTCTATTATTGATACAGGTAACTCCAAAGCCACCTGTATCAATAAATTTACCTCCCACAAAAAATCACAATTTTTTGGCTTCGTTCCAATAAACGTCCATTTCGGCTAAAGTCATATTTTTTAATGACTTACCTTGTTTAATTGTTTTTTCTTCTAAATAATTGAATCGCTTTGTAAATTTTTGATTGGTAAGTTCTAAGGCATTTTCAGGATTTATTCCGTACAAACGAGCAGCATTGATGAGCGAAAAGAACAAATCGCCAAACTCAGCCTCCATTTTTTCTTGATTGTTCAAAGCTATTTCTACTTGAAGCTCGTTAAATTCCTCTAAAACTTTGTCCCAGATTTGCTCTTTTTCATCCCAGTCGAAGCCCACGCCACGCGCTTTTTCTTGCAAACGATTGGCTTTTATCATAGCCGGAAGCGATTTGGGTATTCCGCCCAAAACCGTTTTGTTGCCGTCCTTCTCCTTCAATTTCAACTCTTCCCAGTTTTGTTTTACTTCTTCGGCATCTTTAACCGTTACATCGCCAAAAATATGCGGATGCCGATAAACTAATTTTTCGGAGATTTTGTGCAGTACATCAGCCACATCAAAAGCCTTTTGCTCTTGTCCAAGTTTTGAATAAAAAACAATGTGCAAAATCAAATCGCCAAGTTCTTTTTCTATTTCTTCTAAATTTCCAGCTAAAATAGCATCGGTAAGTTCAAAGGTTTCCTCTATTGTAAGCGTTCGCAAACTTTCGATGGTTTGGACACTGTCCCAAGGGCATTTTTCGCGTA
>JFJP01018624.1_pt1 | contig 23565 bp, 15 predicted proteins | sample 431651 | NCBI WGS metagenome assembly JFJP01 (sample SAMN02602958, study PRJNA72255) | Microbial mat metagenome, whole genome shotgun sequencing project. | biome: fresh water; feature: sink hole; material: water; isolation source: purple microbial (photo- and chemosynthetic) mats found in...
TATATGAAACAGAGCTTCCGAAGCTGGATCAACACGCTCCTTTCTTCGTTGCCCGGTACAAAGATAAGCTGATTGCCTGTACCTATACGGGGCTGTATTGCATAGACGAGGAGAACCTGCGCACAGTAATCAAGGGCAAAGGGGCAGGAGAGGCTGACGATGCGATGCTTGCGCGCCGCAAGTTGTTTTAAGCGGAAAAGTTGGAGGTATCAGGCTGGTTCTGGATGAGTAGGTGGTGAAAGTTTTCTTGAAAAGAATCAAAGAAAGCCGGCTGGAGTGGGTCTAATATTGCAAACGAACGGTACTATGTCAGATTTAACTGATTTACAGCTTATTGAGGGATACGAGGAATCCGGTGAAATCCGGCATTTCGACGATCTGGTACGCAGGCATATTGGCACGGTGAGGTCGATGATTTATCCCATGGTCATGAATGACGCGGACGCGGATGAAATCACACAGGAGGTCTTCCTGAGAGTGATGAAAGGGTTTTCCAATTTCAAGCGGAAGGCGAAATTCTCGTCATGGTTGTATATGATCACGATGAATACGACGCGTAACTTTCTGAGATCGCGGAAGCGGAATCCAGTCTCGCATCACGAGGAAATTCCTGACATGCCGGATAAGGGCGTTGATCCGTCGGCGGCACTGATGAATAAGGAGTTCAGTTCAGATGTCGATGCCGCGCTAGCGGAATTGTCTCCTGTTTTGCGATCAGCGATCATGCTGGTCGGGATTCAGGGGATGAGCACTAGTGAAGCTGCGGAAATCGATGGTTGCCTGACGGCAACCATGTATTGGCGCGTCCACCAAGCCAGGAAGTTGCTGAGCAAGCGGTTGAGAGTAGAGGGTTGATATGAGTGATAAATTGAATAATCTACTGCGGCAATGGTCGGAGGAGCGGCAGTCCTCCGATCGGCATTTGGGCAGTTTGGCTGATCAAATCAGGCTTGAGGCCGTACGGCAGCGTACCCGGTATTCAGGTGCAGACGCTTCATCAGTCGGCTTCTGGCAAAAGCTGTCTTTTGCCGGACTGGGGGCGGCGGTAGCCCTGGTCGCGGTGCTTGGCATCCTCTATTGCGCCTCTGGCCCGGATGCATTGATTAGTTGCAATGGCGTTGCTCGATTGATCGCGGTTACGGACAAGGATAGGCAAGCGAGTTCACGGCTGTTTTACGAGATGGAGAAACTGTTTCCAGAGAGCCTGGCCTGGGTCGCAGAGTCAAACGGCGAAGTGGGAATGGGGGTTGACTCATCCGCTGGTGGCGTTTCAGGCAATGCGCAGCCCATGCTTGTAAGGCTGATGGTCGTGGCGAGAAAAGATGATGCGTCATGCTGGTCCACCATCTGGAATGCAGATGTGATGTTGAGGGGGGAAGACGTCGTGGAGGTGGTGCCCAACAAGGAGTCCGGCAATAAACTCGCTTTCTGGGTGTATCCCTTGAGTGACGGAAAGATAGCCATTGATTCGGAGGTTGCCCTGAATTTACCCCTGCCGCTGTCCTCGCGAGGGAGTATGGTGGTCAAGCAGGGAGAGGCGAACGAGATTATCTCCATTAGTGAGAATGGCATTGAATACAAACTGTTGCAGGTTGTTACCAAACTCGGGGCTGGTTGCGCGGGAGTGAATATATGAGGAAGATGGCCATTTTCTTTGCTTTTTTACTGTCCGCGACGACAGGTCTGGCTGGGGATGGAAAAGTCGCGGTGGAGACTCTCGGACAGTGGGCTAATGTATTCGGGGGAACGGAGCGTTCGTTTCAGTGTGCCATTCAGGCTGCGAATGCGTTTCATGGCATTGCCAAATGGGAGTTTAATGTGAGCGGGCGGACAATCGCTAGGGGAGAGCAGCAAGTGATCCCCACGGCGGGGAATCCTGTCATGCTGGATTTGAAGCTGGCGATTCCGCCGGTCACGGATGGGGTTGTCATGCAGGCGGTTCTGGCGGTGGCGGTCTATAGGGACGGCCAGGAGAACCCTGCAGGCAAACTTGAGAAGAAACTGTGGATCTTTTCCGACGATCCGTTTCATGGTCGGAAAGAATGGCTCGCTCAGCTATCTATCGGTCTGTTTGATCCGGAGAAGAAGACGGCTGAGCAGCTTACGGAATCGGGTGTGCCGTTTGCCCTGATCGACAACATCGATGCCCTTGGAGAAGGAACCGGGCTTATCCTGATTGGCGAAGGGGTTTCATTGAAGGACTATCGGGGGCTGGCGGAGGCGCTGTTGAATCTCGCGTCTCGCGGCCGAGTTGTATTATGCCTATCCCTGGCGGGCGGGGAAATGCTTCTCCCCGGCATGGGGGATGTGGATCTGCCTGTGCCTGAGATGTTGACCTTTGCCCGCCACGACGTGATAAAGATGCTCGACAAGCGCCTTGATGCTGGAACGTGGGATCGGGACGATATGGCGGCAATGGCCAGCATGAAACTGAAGGGGGAACGTGGCCCGGTTTCTGCTGAAATCGTTCGGGGTGGTAGTGGCTGGCTATGGACAGAGATGAATTATGAGAAGCGGGGACGGATTATTTTCTGTGGTTTCGGGATCATCGATAAATGGAAATCCGGACCCACGGCCCGGTATCTGTTTGCGAGCATACTGGAGGACATGGATAAACGTGGCGGATTGACGATACAAACAACGAAGGAGGATTAGCATGAAGAGGATTAGCATGAAGACGTTATTGGCGGCTGGCGTGTTGACAGGATTGATCTGTGGGTTCGGGTTTCCGGCTACGGGAGCTGAAGACGTTCCCCCGGTGTATCCCACCGCCATTTTTTCTTTCGCGGAAAGGGGCTCGGGGGTAAATGGACTGGGGTCAAAGGTAAGCGATATTCTCTTCGCATCGTTGGTTGCGAATCCGGATTTTGTTCTGGTTGATCGTGAGGATATGGCGAAAACCTTGTCCGAGCAGGAACTTAACTTATCCGGAATGGTCACGCCCGGGCAAGCGGTACAGGTCGGTCAGTTGACCGGCGCGAAGATCATCATTACCGGCTCGGTGATCGAGGCCGACAAGACGTTGTATCTGGTGGCGAAGATTATCGGGACCGAGACCAGTCGGGTGCTAGGAGCCTCGGTCAAGGGGAAAACGAGTGACGATTTTGCACCACTGGTGGAGCAACTGGCAGGCAGCGTGGCGGAGACCATCACCAAGGATGCCAGCAAGCTCGTTGCCCGGCAGGAATCCACGGAAGACCGCATTGCCGCGCTGGGGAAGGTGCTTGCCGATACCAAGAGGCCGACGGTCATGATCAGCATTACCGAAAGGCATGTCGGGCAAGCCACGATCGATCCTGCAGCCGAGACGGAGATGACGCTGTTCTGCAAGGAAACTGGATTTGAAGTGATCGACCCTTCATCAGGCGCGAGCAAGCAGGCGGATATCATTATCAAAGGCGAAGGTTTTAGCGAGTTTGCCATGCGGCGAGGAAATATGGTCAGTGTCAAGGCCCGGCTTGAGATCAAGGCCATTGACCGGGCAACGGACAAGATCATCGCCATTGACCGCCAGACGTCAGTCGAAGTTGACCTGACCGAGCAGATTGCAGGCAAGAAGGCACTGCAGAAGGCCGCCGCCGCGATTGCCGAGCGCCTGCTGCCGAAGCTGGTGAAGCAGTAAATACGCTCAAAGGAGACGGTGGCACCAGGAACTCGACATTATTTGCTTTGGCTTGTGTTATGAAGAGACACCTTGTTTTAACCATTATTATAGCACTGACATGTACACGTTGGTGCCGGTCGCTGAACGCAGACGATGGCATCCAGAATCAACCGAGGCGTGTTTCTATTGTCGATGTTGGTATGGATCGGAAGGTTCCTGCTGCCCTGATCGACCTCCTCTACGTCGAACTCTTCAAGCAGCCGGATGTTGTTCTGCTTGAAAGACAGGAGGTTGATCGGCTGCTGCGGGAGCAGCGCACGGCGTTATTCGGAGCGGGCGGTGACCGCGATAGCGCGTTGGCCGTCCAGACCGGCAGGCTGTGGGCAACGGATGTGTTCCTTATGTTGGAGTCGGTTCGGGGCGAAGACAGACTCCAGCGCGTTCGTGTCAGGTTAGTCGATGCCTGGTATGGCATCAAGATTCATGAGTACACGTTTATTGAGCCAAAAGGTGATGAATTCGAGAACACAGCAGCTTTGGTGGTGCGTAATGCGTGTGCACGAATTGTCGCAGTGAATCGGGATGCAGGTGAGATGCTGCTCGTGGGTGTCATGGGGGTTGAGAATGTCGGTCTATCTAGGCAGTGGGATTATCTTGCTGAAATACTTGGCTCGATGATTGAGCAGGGGCTTTCGAGAGAATCCGGAATTATTCTCCTGGAACGACAACGCGTTGGTGCATTGCTGGAGGAGCGGGGGCTTGTGAGTGGCCTGCCCGATACGTTACGTGCATCAATGATTCTGGTTGACGGGGAATATGAGTATAATCAATCGGGTGGTACTCTGATTGTAAGAGCTCGGTCTCGCCGTGATGGCAAACTCATTGGCACTACAGAATGTTCCGGATTACCTGATAGTATCGAGCAACTGGCAGCGGATGTGACCAAAGGCATCCTGCGAGATTTTAAGGCACCCCCATCGACAGTATCCATGGATCCTGCGTGGGAGGCGGACATGCTTTTGCAACAGGCGTTTGCAACGCGTGACTACTCATATGCGCTGTCATCGGCCGAAGCGGCTATGATGTTGGTGCCTCAGAGGCAAGATGTAAAACTTGCGTATCTGAGATTGTTATATCTTTGGCGTGGCTACAAAGCAACAACAGTGGAAAATCAAAGTTGTCCCGATCAAGCCGGGTGGAATGGTTGGAGTCGTGGCACAGATGGGGCACCAAATGAATGGGCACTTTACAGGGCGAAGCGGTATGTCTCCGTTCTCGGCAGATTCATTGCCAACTGGCATTCGAATGGGTCTGGTACATATGAACCTGAACGGATAGGGTATGGGTATTTGAAGATACCTCGATGCGAAATGGGAGAGCGCAGCCCCGGGAACAGTGTATACTACTTGCCGATGATGCTAGATTTTCTCATCCCTGCAGATTACGATCGGCAGACGGTCCGTGATTTGATCACCAATGAGTTGAAGCCTTTGCTTCTAGATATCCTCCATCAGGATCAGTTACCCACCAAGGTTGCGCTAGGGATGATCCTGAAACACTGGCCTGGAGATGCCGCCAATTACGTAGAAAAGGCTCGTGCGTATCTTGCTGAGGATAGCAGAGCTATCTTTTTGAGTGCCTTCCTGAATACTGGGAATATGGAAGTAATCCAGAGGGTTGAGGCTATTTTGATGGAATTGGCGCAGAGCAGTCATATTCATGAGCAAAGGCGAGGCAAGTTTGGTTTGTTCTATCTGGCAGCACGTCCGCAAGCTAATCAGGATTTCGAGAAAACGCGATTACAGTTTGAGGATTACAAGGCGTTCATATTGAGAAATGCTGTGCATCAAAACTCTGAGTTTAACAATCCGTACCTGATTATGATGGGGATATTGGTGCATAGTGGAGGAAGCCTCAATGCGGCTGTCTATAATCTCTTCTACGAAGACAAAGAAGAAGATTTACAGTATCGGGCAAAGCAGGTGGAGGAAATTCTCGAACACGTCTTTGCGCACAACCTTTTCAAATACGGTGCATGGTGGTCGCATTTCGGTTCTGTTCCACTCATTCTCGAGAAAGCAGGCAGACCAGCGGTGGCTCGCGACCTTTTGCAACGCAGCATTGATAAGATCACTAACATCGTCGAAGCGGAAGCGGGACTTTACCGTACCCACTTTACGCGAAACGTGCTTGAGTCGCACAAGCAAAATATGCGCGTTTTACTGGATAAACATCCAGAACTTGCGAACGATAATTTGTCTGCTAGTGAAGATGAGAAGGGGGCTGGATGCGCAGCAGTATCACTCCTTTCCTTGAACCAGATGCGCTCTGCCGTAGGCGGTCGATCTCTGTCGCCGGTGCGTGTAGTGGTTAGTGGTGGAGAGGTTCAAATTGTGTGTTCTGAAGGGGTTCTGCGACTTGGGATAAATGATTTCGACATCTTGCGTTTTGATTCCTGTCCGCCTGGAAGCAGCATAAAATGGCATGGGTATCTCGCCACTGATGATGGGTATCTCGTTGCTGACGATGGAAATATATACGCATACGGTTCGAAAGGCGTTCTCGAGTTCCTTGCAGATGGTGAATCGCGTTTGATTCAGGGAACAGGGGTTGATGGCGTCGGCAATGTGCAAGCTATGGATGTCTTGAATAATAAATTGTATTTGGTCGTGGATGATTCGCAGAGTCTTCTTGAAGTGGATCTCGAGACGGGTGAGAAACGTATGATTCTCTCGTCCCGAAGGCAAGTGGGTGGGCAGGATTATTCATCTGGAAAGATTTATGGCCTTGCTTCCCATAGGATGGGCAATCGATTATTACTTTATGTTTATATTTCGGGGAAGCCTGGTCTTCACGCATATGATCCAATGACTGGAGAACTCGGTGATGGAATGCTTTGTCTGCCAGGCAGCAGTAAATTTAGAAACGGCGATCATCTCGTCGTCGTCGATTGGCGTAGTGTTTATTTTTGGGACTTAGCGGAAGATCGATATCTGGCTAGGTTAAAAGCGGCGAGCTATCGCTTTGATGCTAGGTCTTCCCACTGTCTGCTTGGGAAGCACATCCTCTGCATAAACAATCCAAAGATAGAGATGTTTGCCCTGGATGGTGGTGCAGCCGAAGAGATGATGCCGCGTTTCTTTCCTGGTGGCGAGTATGATAAGCGTCCGCAGCCTCGTGATTTGGCCGCATACGGGGATGACGACTTGCTGTTGTTGATGGATGATGGTTTATACATCGTTCGCGGGCTTCGTGAGAGGTTGGCTGTTCGGAAAACCGAAAGGGATGGCAAGCAGTAAAGAGCAGTACCGATATGAAACTAATCTTAAAAATCACGTTTAGCCTGCTTGTTGCTTGTCATACGTCGCTATGTCTGGCCGGGGTGCCTCGCGTGGCGTTGATGCCGTCTGGCGATCCGAAGGCAGCCGCCATTGTGGAGCTGATGGAGGTGGAGCTGGCGCAGCGGGATGATGTGGTGCTGCTGGACCGGGCGAATGTTGGTCGGATACTGGGCGAGCAGAAGATGGTGCTGGAGGGCTTGCTTTCCGCCGATGATGCGTTTGCGATCGGGCAGCTTCTTGGGTGCGACGTTTTCGGGGAACTCTTTTTCCAAGCCAAGGACGATGGGGCTTCTGCTGTGGGGGTGCTTACGGCCTTCGATGCGGTCACGGGTGTCCGCCTGTGTGATGCGACGCTGGATGCATCGGGCCGTCTGCAAGCGATATCGGTGGCGGCGGGCAAGATCCTGATGGCGTCGCTTCAAAAACGGACGGATACCGTATCCCAGACGAACGTGCGGGCGGTGACGCTGCTTAGCGTGCGGAATGTGGACCTTCCGCAGGGACAGGCGCATTTGCCGGAGACTATGGGTCCTATGCTGGAGCGGCAGCTCCTGCGCTCCACGGGAATCACGGTGCTCGAGCGCAAGCGTTTGAATCTAGTCAATCAGGAAGCCGCCTTGACGGAAGACCTGCGCGAACGACTATTGGCGTCCAGTGTGTTGCTTGATCTCGACCTGACCCGCGGAACAACGGTAGACCAAGTCAGTGTTCGCGGGGTTGTTAGCAATAATGCTGGCAAAGAGCTTGCCGTTGTGAAGTACGAGCACAATGGGGCGGATGCCGAGGGACTGGTGGCCGCATTAGCACAGCGACTGCTGGAGGCGCTGGAGGTGCCTGTCGTGATGCAGGCTGGAAACAAGAATAAGCAGGAGGCAGACCGGTTCGCAGCCGAAAGCCGACGGCTGTTGCGCCGAAACCGGCTTGAGGAAGCTCTTGTGGCTGCGGAATGTGCACATGCACTGAACCCGCAGGATTTCAGAATTCAAGCCTTACTCTGCGAGGCCTTGGAACATAGGGCCGACATTTACGCAAAGGATGAAAAATGCAATAAGCTGTTTGATCTACTGGATCGTACCTGGTCGTTCAGGGAGCAATGGATTGACGGGAGAAACATTGATTCATCATATCCAGGGAAGATCCTCCGTTTGGTATTGGATCGGAAACAGCATCTTGACACTGAGCAGAATTTGCGACTTCGACAAATCCAGGAATTGTATTGTCAGTGGGTTACGACACACTGTAGACAGGAAAGTATAGCCAAAGAGAGTGAGCTATGGGCTGCGTCTCCGGCCGAGTGGATGGATGGTCTTTTTGCGTTGTACAAGGGGTTCCCTGAAGAGTTGGCGTCATATGGAAAATGGAGGCCTCACCCACTTGTTTTTCAACTTACCGAAGAGCGAAAAAGAAGACTCATGACGTTGAATGAACAACGCGCCGCGAATGGCGATCCTCGCGGTTTCATTGAGTGTATGATGCTGGCGCACTTTATGCCGGATGTCTTTGATGGTGCTCAGGATATTGTGCAACGCAACCGGGATGGACTTGTCAATATGGCGATCGAGGACAAGAACGGAACGGGGTTAATCGCCTATGTGGCATCTACGTTGTATTCGCTAAGGGTTGAATTGGGAGCGACTCGGATTCATCCCGCAATGCTGCAATTGCAAGCAGAATATGATGCAAGAAAATTCGTCTGCCCGATCATGATGCGTTATTTCGAGTGCCCGATGATGCAGCCTTATTTCGAGTCCTATTACAGTTCCGATAATATGGGCGGCTACAATCGAGGCACGTACACGGGCGATATGGCTCGTAAGCTTACTGCTGGTTACAGCGTTAGCACGAACCGGTACGTCAATGCTTGCGGTATTGATTACAGTACCGGGCATACGACAGATCCGGAACTGCTGCTTCAGCAGTGCAAGCAACAGTATAACCGGCTCACGAGGAAAGAGCTTAAAATCGATTTGTTTCAAGAAACAAAAAAGATCCCGCATTGGGAGCGTCAGGACAAAATCTATGAAATCGGTGTGGCCGATAATCAGCATTCGGTTATTCAGGGAGTGGCACAACAGGATAATCTTGTGTTTCTGGCGATCTATTGCCGAGCCCAGAATCCTTCGACCACATTAATCGAATTCGATTTGGCGGCAGGCGGGCAACGGATTGTTTCTATGATGCCGGGTTGCGTTCAACCTCATTATCGACATGACAACTCAGATCTGTTTAATCCACATCCCTTTGACTTTGACAGGGGTAATCTGTCTATTGGCGAGAAGGCGGTTTATCTTCCGGGGAAGGATGGACTCATAATCTTTCCGCGAAACGGAAATGCTCCTCGCCTGCTCCGATCGGGAAAGGATTTGCCGGATGCCAATGTGATTTCCGCGATTGAAATAGGAGAATCCATCTACCTCGCCTGTGATAAGACATTAATAAATGAAGAAACCACATACGGAACCGTTTCAGATTACGATGACGATGGCAGCATTATCTCTACACGCAAGTTTCCCTCGAAGAGCACGAATTCCTCTCCGGCAGGGGGTATGTTGCTGAAAATTGATTTAAACGGCGAAAATCAGGTAATCATTACGCATAGTGAGCGGAAAGCAAAACATTCTCCTCTAGACAATTGTGATCCTTACTGGATCGAAGGCTTCCTTCATGACAGCACAAATCGGCGTCTATATTTTATGATCAAGGGGTTATATGACTCTAATCATCGGGGAATCTGGATGATGGAATTCAATAGTGGCTCGATTAAACGGGTCTTGTCTTTGTGCTCTCCCCACCATATTGCCCCACAAGATAATGGTTGCTTATGGATTGATGAGGGATTTGGAATCATGTCGTGGAATCCTGCAACCCAAGAAAGCAAGCGCCTTATTGGCGAAACAATCGAACGTAATTTGCCTGCGCGCTATTGGCTGAAGTCGTTTCATCATGTAAGATGCGCGGCTATGCTTAATGATGTGATGTATATACGCGGGCAGGACACTGTCTCTGGTAAGCAGGGGCTTCTCCCGCTTTATGAATCGGCGGAGATTACTGAAAATACAAACGTTGGCCTTGAACCGTTTCTGGGAAATCCCCCCATCTTCTTGCAAGCTTGGCAAGGCATGCTCGTTGCTGCCGATCGATACTCGCTGTGGCTGCTGAAACCAAACGAAAGTCCCGTTTTTTAAGGGACAGAGGATTTCTGAAGCAATAATCAAAGAATTCCGGCTCTCGTGTGTCTAAACAAGTACTAAATTGGTCACAGCCCCGGGGCTGACAAGAGGACTGACATATTGAATTATTGGCGACATTACTTTACGGCTATCCTTTTTTGTGTGTGTCAGGCATCGCTTTGTTTGGCTGGGGATCCTCGTGTGGCGGTGATGCCGTCGGGTGACGAGAAGGCTGGTGCTATTGTGGAGCTGATGCAGGCGGAGCTGGCGCAACGGGATGATGTGATTCTGCTGGAAAGGAAAGAAATCGACAAGGTGCTGGCTGAGCATCGACTCCAGTTTGATGGGCTGTTGTCCATGAATGATGCCCTCAAGGTTGGGGCGTTGCTCGGATGCGACATCTTTGCCGAATTGCATGTTGAACCGGCCGACGGGGGCGGTGCCGAAATCACCTCACTCGTTGCCTTTGATTCGCTCACCGGCATCCGGCTCTACGACGGGGCCTTGGCGATAGGCCGCGGACTCGACGACCGCGCCAAGGAAGCGGTACGGGCGCTTTCATCCGGGTTGATGAAATGGAAAGGCAACGGAACCGTGCCCGTTGGCCGCACCCTGTCCATCGTGAGTATCCGGCACGTGGGTCTTCCCGATTCGTTGAAGCACCTTCCCGAAAGTCTGGCACTTCTGTTGGAGCGCCGTCTGGTCAATACGACAGACATCGCCATCGTGGAACGGAAGCGGCTTGCGTGGATTAACAAGGAGAGCACGTTGACCGGCCTTCGGCGAGACCGTTTGCTGGCCTCGTGCGTTCTGGTGGACCTTGAAGTTTCCAAGGGAGCCACCCTTGATGCCGTGACGGTCAATGCGCTGCTGACCGATGGAACCGGACAGCCACTGGGGCAGGTTCTGGCCACGAACTCGGTTGGACATGCAGGAAACCTGGTCGACGCGCTCAGTCGAGAGCTGCTCTGCAAACTGAAGCTTGTCCCGCCCGAGGACGTGCTGACGGCTGCGGTGCACGAGGCAGAACGCTTTCTGGATGACGCTAAACGTTTGGTCGTGCGCGGGCAAAAGGCCGGGGCCGAGGTGTCTGAGACAGCCGCCCACGTGCTTGCTGAATCGTTGCTGTCCCGAGAGCCGCATCGGGTCGAATTCCAGAAGTTCCTCGTGCGCCTGCACCAGCATATGGCTCGGCGCATGACGGATCCCGAAAAGGTGATGGGTTGGCTGGAACGGGATCTTGGATTTACGGAGGCTTGGCCTTCCGCGCCGGATATGGGCGTATATATTGGCGGGTGTACCGAGATGTTTCATCAACTGCTCACGGGGGCAGGCGTGGCGCCGGACGCCGAACGGATGCGTTCTCTGCGGCTTCGGTTTGGTGCCTGGTGCAAGAAGATTGCCGACAAGACCCCTGCGTGTATCGGGGACATGCGCAGTGTAGAGGCGTGGTCGCTGACGGCGGATGATTTTCTGGCGAACTGTGCGTTGTACATCAAGGCGCTGCCCGACGGCTTTGCGGTATCCCGGTACACGGCTTCGACCAACTACCTTCCCTTTGACGCGGCCCGACATCTCTTCCCGGTGGAACGTTTCACGGCTGCCGAGAAGAACACGCTGAACCGTCTGTATGAAGGGTGGGGGAGCGTCATGGGCCCGGGTGAGGAAACGTTGCGACGGATGCAGAGCTACATTGCCGCTGCCATGCTGGTGAACAGCTATCCCGTCGATTTCGCGGGAACAGCGGAACTGATCACCAGGCATCTGCATGCTGCCGCCGATGTGGTTCTGGAGGACCCCAGCTTGTGCGATGCATTTCTGGATCTGTGCGAGGCCCGGGGTCGCAGGCCCCCCGCCGCCTACAGGCCGCTCCCCTTGCAGACGGTGGTTGGGGCGGTTCGCCGCCTTGAATCCGCGCTTGATGAAAGCCAGATAGCATGTCCTTTGCTGTTGGAATACCTGGACGAACACGACGCTGATCAGGCCGAGTATCCGGGTGCCTATCTGAGGCGCGCCTGGGAACAACTCCTGTCGCCTGGTTACGCGCAACCCAAAGGCGATGTCTACCGCCCGCGCTACACCGACTGGTACGTGGAACGTATACGGGCAAGCTATCATGCTCGATACGGCGGGCAAGTTGATCAGTCGGAGCCCGGGATGTTTGGCGAGACGGTCGCCAATGTCTCGATGCCGGCGGTCAAGCGGCTTTTCGAGTTTGAAACGGCGCCAGGGATTTCCAGCCTCGATTCGGCCGAATTGTCCGGTGATCGGCTGTACCTGCTTTGTCTGCACGCCGACCCGCGGACCTATGCGCTGTGCAGGGTGGATCTGGATGTAGGAAAGACGACGGTGCTCGGAGAGCTCGTGACCGATTGGGTGTATCAGGCCAGAAGCGGGAATGAAATCAGCGTTGGCGACGGTACGGTCTATGTGCCGACAGAACAAGGGGTCATCTGCTTTGCAAGGGATTCAACCAACGTGTGGACCATCACGGAAGAAAGCGGGTTGCCCGCCGCCCGGGTGACCGCCTGTGCGGAGGCTGACGGGCTGCTCTACCTCGGTTGTCGGGGCAGGGATGAAGGTTATGTGGTTCGCTGCAACCCGCAAGGCGAGGCCATGCAGATGCTGGCGTGCAGCGGGCGGAAAACCCGCGAGAGCGGGCTGGATGATTCGCCGCCCTACACGATTGAGAGCATCGTCCGGGACGTGACGGGCAAGCGCCTGTTCCTGACGGCCGTGTTTCCCGCTTCGGACGAACCGTGGCTCTGGGCGTGCGATTTGAAGTCCGGAACATTGAAGCCGGTACACAAACGACCGTACCCGGCATCCCAATTGAGGACCGGGCCGAACGGACAATTGCTGATACAAATTGCGGAGAGGCGGCTTGGATCCTCTGAGCACGGCGTGCGGGGGTATGCGTTGTGGGATCCGGCGACATATGCCGGCGACCCGGTGAATGACCTCAAGGATGCGGTCTGGCCGCTGATGGGCAGTGTGGACCCCGACCGTGCTCTGATTCGGTATTCCACACCGTCTTTCAATGGGCGTTTGCACACCATGCCAGGGACGGTGAGCGCCGTGACCTTGCTGTCGGACCTGTTCCTGGTGGCATCCGAGGTTCGCCCATCGCCCGCGTCCCTGCCGCCGATTACCATGCTTTCGGGACACGCTGGATTTGGTCGTGCCTGGCAGATCATCCCTCGCAGCGATACGGATAGGAGAGCCGTGCCGCTGCCTCTGTTGGATGATGAGGCACCCTTCATGGTGCGAAGTCATGGGGAACACATTCTGGCCGTGACGCAGGGTGGGGCTTGGCTGCTTACCCCGGTTCTGCCCGCTGCCGCAGCCATCGCGAAAGCGCAGGCAGACATGTCGGATACTGATGCCGGGCAGGGAAGACGCGCGGAGGGTACCGGAGCGTTGGTCGTCGAGGCGCCGTTGGGTTCGACGGTGATGGTGGACAACGGACCTGCATACAGGGTCTGGAAAGACGGCCGCCTATCGTGGAAGGACCTGCAGGCCGGGCGTCATGAGGTGGGTGTGGCGTTCGTCGGTCGGGAAGCGCAGCACGCTGCGGATGTCGTCGCTGGCGAAACGGCAACTCTTCGGGAAAGCGTCGGCGAAGACCGGTGCGAACGCCGAACGCTTGATCTGGGTGATGGATGTTCGCTGGATCTGGTCCGTGTGCCGCCAGCGGTGTCGGATCGTCTTAAGCAGGGGAAGATCGCTTTCGGGGACGGATTCTGGATTGGGCGGTACGAGGTCACGCAAGCGCAGTACATGACCATCATGGGGAATAACCCCAGCGCTTATCTGGACGACCGGTGTCCGGTGGAGCAGGTCGGTCGCGCGGAGGCGCAGGAATTCTGCGCACGTTTGACGGCGAAATGCGGCAGTCAAATGAGCGGTCTGATTGCCCGATTGCCGTCTGAACAGGAATGGGCCTATGCCAGGCAAGCGGGTGCTGTAGCGGAAAACGGTGTGGGCGACGCGCCGGATGAGCTGCTGCGCGCCGGATGGTTGCCGGAGAATAGCGACGGTTTCGGGCACCCGGTGGGGCAGAAGATGCCAAATCGGTTCTGGCTGTACGATATGAACGGTAATGTCGCGGAGTGGTGCGAATGGGGTGATCCGCAAGGTGGCTCCTGGCGTTCATCCGGCAGGAGTCCATCGGATGGCGTAGGGTTCCGTGTGCTGGTCACCCATCCAGACTCGGAGCTGGGAAAGACAAATGACGGCTGGTTGTACTTGACGCATGTGGAACCGGTTTCGGCCCGCATCGGGTGGGGCACGTTTCGTCGCTGGAAACAGCGCGACGCGAAGCCGGGGATCGGCGGAACCCAATTTGAAACAGTGATGTACGTGCATGCAAATTCATCGCTGAAATACAAGTTGGGCGGTCAGTACCAGCAGTTCATAGCCAATTATGGTATGTGGACGGGTGCGCACGGGGTGTGCCGGTTTGTTGTGCTGGCAGACGGAAAGGAGCGTTTCCGGTCAAAGCCGATTTATGGAACCGGCAGCACCAGCGTTATCGGGATAAACACCCCGGTGGAACTGGATGTGACCGGGGTTGATATGTTGGAACTACGTACGGTCAAGGCGGAAGGAAAGAGCTTGTCCAATGCGTGCGGGCTATGGGGGGATGCGAAAATCAAATGACGCGGCTAGTTGTTATTGCATGTCTTTTGTGTGGCGCCTGGCTGTCCCAGGCGGGTGAAGTCCCTGTCATCGAAACTCGCAGGGGCGTGGACAAGGAGGGGTGGACCCATCTGGTCTTTGCCCAGCCGCTGAGCTACCGCGTGGGTTTCGGGCAGTTGGAATGTTTCAAGAACGACGGCAGGATATGCTCGATCGGCGGCACGCAATTCCGGATGGCGGTCTATGCCCACGCGACCTCGTCTATCAAGTACAAGCTGGCTGGGAAATACACACGGTTTCAGGCGTCCTATGGCCTGCGGACCGGTGCCGGTGGCGCGGCGGTGTTTTCGGTCTTTGCAGACGGGAAGAAGGTCTTCGGCACGGGCGAGATCTACAGCAAGGGCCATCACACCGAGGCCTTAGGCGTCCGCAAGCCGGTCGATCTCGACGTTACGGGTGTTCAGGTTATCGAGTTGGTTGCGGACGGCGTGCGAGGTGGAGCCGGTGCCCAGAGCGCGTGGGGTGACCCGAAAGTGAGAAACGACACGGGCGGCAGGGAGGCACCGCGCCTTGCGGTGATTACCAAGGAGCGGGATGCTGCGGTTTCCGACTTGGTGTTTGCTCGGCTGGCGGCGGCCCCGGGGATAGCGTTGGTGGAACGTGACAAGCTTGGTGCCATCGCAAACGAGCTGGAACTATCAGCGGTGTCACGGTCGGCGGACGTGAAGGCGGGTGCGCTGCTTGGCGCACAAGGGTTGCTGTTCATCGAAGCGGATGCGAATTTCCGGCACTTCATCCTGGTGGAGACCCGGCGTGGTGAACGGCTGTTCGACCTGGTCCGCCCTCGGGATGAACCGGCACTGGCCGAGGCGGTGGAGCAGGTTCGGCGCTTGGTGGAGCGGAATCTGCCGAAGTTGACGGAAACCCGGTCGGTGGTACGGCATGTGGCCATTTTACCGTTCGAGCGCGAAGACGGGATCCGGCCGGTCTGGCACGACCTGGATGTGCTGACCGTCCTCGTTGGCAGCGCACTTGCGCAACATCCCGGGATTGTCGTGGTCGAGCGCGAAAACCTCGCCGACGTAACCTTGGAGCCGGCGCTTTCGAGCGACGTGACCAATGCCCTGGAGACCGCGGACTTCATCCTGCGTGGAAGCGCTGTCCGGACCGAGCCGGGTCGCCTGAAGATCAACCTGCGGTTGAAGCCATCACGGGGCGGCGAGATGAAGGCGGCGTCATTTGTCGCGGCGACCGACACGCTCAAGGCCTGCGCGTCGGAAATGCTGGCGTGGGTGAAGGAAACGCTGGCGGTCGGTCAGGCAGTGGAAGTGAGCGATTTGGCCGTCGAGGCCGCTCAGTACTTTGAACGCGGCATCATCTATCGCGCCCAGGGAAAGCCCGATCCATTTCGTTGCTTTGAACTGGCCTACACGCTGTGCCCGACCAATCCGGGTTACGCCTCCACCTATCTCGGCGAGTTGCAGGCACGCTGGGATCAACCGCTGCCGCTCGGCCTTCGGTGCGACTACTTCCTGCGGGCACTGGATGTCGTGCGCCGCCTCGATCCCGGCATGAAGGGGGATTGCCTGCCCGTACCCGGTTTCCTGCTCACCATGGCACCCGACCCGACATCGGCGCCCCCGGCCAAGGTCATTGTCTTTCCTTTTGCGATGACCAACCGGGTCGGGACCGTGGATGCGGCCGAGGCGCGGCGGCTGTTCGCCGACGCTCTCAGGGCGAACGCGCACCTGGACGTACTGGCCGGTCTGGAAATTGACAGGCTGTGCGCGGAACGTGGCTATCTTACGGCAAAGAACCGGATCCTGACGGCCTGGGAAATCGCCTGCGCGCTGGGGGGCGCGAGCATGATCCAGGGTGAAATCAAGACGCTGGCAAACGGCCGCGTGCGCGTTGGCATGGGCTTTCACTGGAGCCCGTGGAAAGCCACCGGCTCGAACCTGGAGGGCACGTCCGCCGAGTTCGAGTCGATATTGGGCGAACTGGCGAAGAAACTGGCCGTCCATCTTGTTCCGGGAACCGGGAACCCATTGACCGGGGATGACGATATCTGCCGTGAGGCACGGCGGGCGGCGGAGGACTACTACCAACGCTATTGCCGGGGCGACGTGGGCTGGCCGGACGATGCCCGCCGGAATCTCTGGGCGACGATCTGCCCGGTCTTCTTCGCCGCACCCGAGGATGCCCTGCGTGAACTGTGGCGTGTCAGTAAATGGCCGGGTTACGACTGGAGCCTGGCCGGACACCGGTTCCTGTCCGTCGGCTACTGGGACACAAAGAAGGCGCTGGATCTGTGGCTGGCCTATCTCGACGAACTGCACCGGCACCCGTCAATGAAGGTACAGCTTCAGGCGCGGCGGGCCGTTCTGCACCGGTACGATTTCTTCACGCCGTTGAGTTATCCGCCGGGCGGTGAGCGAACCGAGGTCTGCACACGTTTCTATGACTGGTTCTGCAGCGAGCCGGTGCAGCGGGCATATGGCGCAGGCGAGATCGATCTGTGCGCCCCGGAGTTCTGGCGGACATTCTGGTACCTCGACCCGGCCACGCAGGAAAAGTACTGGGACCGTACCGTTACGCCCCGGCTGCTGCGGTTGACGCCGAAGTGGGGCGACCGGATCGGGGAAGTATATGACCTGTGTTCGCTGTTGACCCGCCGCTTCAATCTGACCAAGGGCGACACGAACGAGGCGGCGCGCATTCTCTTGCACGTGGCGCAGGTACGGGAAACCGTGAAACAAGCGCTGGGTGATTGCGAGGCCAGAAGACGTGCGGAAGCCAACATCCAGGGCGTGGAGGATATCGTCAGGGGCAAGCCGCAACCGCTCGCCGGTCCGCCCGACCAGTCACAGCCGGAGATTTCCGGTGCGGTGTTGTTGTTTGACTATCGGCGCGACCTGCCGGAAGACCTGTGGGGAAGCTGGCCGGTGGTCGGGGGGACGCGTTTCGTTGTCGAGAAATCGCGGGCCTGGATTGGGTTCACCGCGGCAAAGAACGATCGTGGCCCTGGGTTGATTACGATCGTGTCGTTGGACGTCTGCCCGCGCACCTGCCGCGTCTGCCCGATCAAGGCCCCGGAAGTGGGTTCAGGCTTCTACCGTACGCCGGTACTGCTTGCCAAGGCGGGGAACTACATCTGTCTCGCTGAATTCCACAACGTGCTGGTTGTGCCACTGGACGATGCCGGCAGACCGGATGCGGCGGACGCGCTGTTTCTCGGGCCGGAACAGGGCATGCCGGCGACCGGACTGAGGAAGCCGTTGCTGTGGGATAACGCCCTTATCTCCGCGCTGGCGGCGCTGGGCAACGACTTCTACTTCGGTGTCTGCCGGCCGCTGTTGAGCGGCAGCAGCCATCCCATCAACTACGGCGGACTGTTCCGCTGGGCGCCCGGTGAGGTCAACGTTACCCGCGTGGCCGCCTGCAATTCCATGGAGACCGGCGCGTTCAACGACTGTGCTCCCTACATGATCCAGGACGCCGTGTCGGACGAGACTGGGCGATCGCTGGTGCTTCAAGTCAAGCAGGGCCCGGGAATCGTGCAGAACCAGGGTCGGACCGTGCCGTGGAAGTACACGCCACCGGCGACATGGGAGTCACTGGATGCGAAGGCCCTCCCGCCTGCCCCAACGATTCCCTGGCGCGTAACTCATGCGCCGGACGGGAAGACCTTTGCTCTCGAATACCTGGTCAATGGCAAGGCCAAGACCTGGCAGGTCTTTCCCTCGGAGGCCTTTTCTCCAGGCGAACTCACGGTATGCGAGGCGGGGTTGTTGTGGGTTGTCTACCGCCAGCGCCCGCTGATCTATTTTATTCCGCGTGAATCGATGTCGCGTCAGTGAAGAATGCACACTGAGTAACTCTGAGGAACAGACTAATATGAAGGCAGGAGAATATGAAAATGCAATTTATGTTTACTGGAAACACTATGTTCGCGTGGCGCCAGTATATCTCCGTTCTGGGCCTGCTTTGTCAGCTTGGTTGGAATGGCGGTCTTGTTGCGGGTGAAACCGTGGCGATCGCGAAGAATGTGCCAAGGTTGGCGGTGCTGGTGCAAGACGATCAGGGAAGGCCGTCCCGTATCCTGTCGGATTTGATTTTCATGGCGTTGTCACATGAGCCAGGTGTGGAGTTGTTGGAACGGCAGGAATTCCAGTCCATTCTCAAGGAAAATGAATTACTGGGCGCGGTTCTGGATGATGCCAAGGCGGCTGCGTTGCCCCAATGCGGGCGCTTTCTCGGAGCGGATTACATCCTCTTTTTCAGAACGGAGACCTCGGCGAAAGGTGGCCCCTGTCTCCAGGTCCGCTTGCTCGATACCCGGTACGGGTTCAAGATATTCGACCGGTTGTTGGCGGTTGAGGCTGACCCAGCGGGGGCAGAAGTGGTTGCCAACACACTTTCTGAATATACGGTCCGAAACGTGAAAAGACTAAGTGTGCCGCTGAAAGAGCTCAAAATGATCGGCATTTCTACGTTTCGGGGAGAAGGCCTGGCCGCACGATGGGATTGGTTGGGTGATGCCATTCCCGGGGCAATCGAGCAAAATCTGTCGGGATGCAAGGGGTTGCTCTTGATGGAGCGCCGTGCCGTGACGCCCTTGTTGGAGGAGCGGGGCATTGGCGCAGTGGTGCCGGACGCCTTGCAGGCTGCTGCTGTGCATGTTGACGGAACCTATCGTGTCGATGCGGGCGCAAGGCAGTTGTCAATTACTGTGCGAGTCAGACAAGGGACGCAAACAAGGGATGAATTCAAACTCACGGGCTCGGTGGACGAGGTGGAGGAACTGTGTGCGAAAGTCGCCATGCGCTTGGCAAAGGGCGAAGTGGGCGGAGACCTGGTACCGTCTTTGACCCCGGCGCGTGAATCGCAGATGCTCGCGGATGAGGCAAAAACTTATCTTCGCAGGGAAGAGGCGGCGAGAGCCATCGCACCTGCGGAAAGCGCGTATGCCTTGACGCCGAATTCGGTCGACTGCCAGAAACTTCTGCTGACCTCGCTTTTGAGAGGTGGCTTGCGTAGAGAGGCTGGCACGGCGAAAAATCCACAGGGATCTGAAAAGACGTTTTTTAGGGCCATGGATTTGGCGGAACTGATCGTGAGAGGGGCCGCGCCAGCCGAAATAATGACTCTTTATGATGAAACGGTATATTGGAAACCACTCGCGTATCTGTTGACATTCGGGCTAGACTGGGAGTAGGCTTTCGCCACACTGACAATCAACCTGCACACTAATCCCGCACAAAAAAGACAACCGATGAATACTATGCTTTACCAGCTTGAGCTTGACCAGACCGACATTCCTACGGGTATGAGCTATGTTTTCCAGTTGGATGATGGCCGCTTCGTCATTATCGATGGCGGCTACTTCACGACCGGTGAAGAGGATCGCTTATACGCGTTTCTGGCCGGGCGTTCAGATGGGAAGCCTGTGATTGCCTTGTGGTTCCTGACGCATGCGCATCAGGATCATGTCGGGGCGTTCATGCTGTTCGTCGAGAAGTACTCGAAGGTGGTCGAGCTGCAACGGCTGATGTATAATTTCCATCCGGCGGATCTGTCGAAAGCCCAGGGTGACTGGCGGGTCATGGGGAACAACCTTGCGACGCTCAAGGAACTCTATCGCCGGATGGCGGCATATTGCACAGGGGTCGAGACCATCACCCCGAAAGCGGGCGACACCTTCTGCATTGGCGAATTGCAGATTGAAGTCATTTTCACGTGGGAGGGGCTATATCCCGACAAGGGGACGATTAACCACGGGGCGACGAGCGTGGCCAACGACCACAGCACTGTGGTCCGGACGAGCGTGGGCGGGACTGTCATCCTATGGCTGGCCGATGCCGGGACCAAGGCCACCGCGGTCTTGCTGGAGAATCCTGACAATCTTGCGTGTGATCTGGTCCAGGTGGCGCATCACGGCCTCAACAATTACGATGGACTTACCCGGCTTTACGACGCCACAAAGGCTAGGATAGTCTTGTGGCCGGCCTGCGATTACGGAATGGTTGGACGGTCAAAGTGCCCCGTGGCGCGATATATCCTCCAGAAAATGGGGGCTGCCGAGCACCACGTCAGCGGCTATGGCACCGTGTGCCTGCCACTGCCATACCAACCGGGCACAGCGACCAAATATCCGAAGGCGCAAGGGTTGAAGATGGCCGTCGCTGCCGGCCTCGACGGGCTCGGCACGAACTCGCCGCCGTACCGCTACCTGACCCCGATGGGCATTGTTTAAGCGAAGCGGGGGTGGAAATGCCGAGGAATCGTTCGGCTGTTGTCTCGGCTGTTTCTCCTGTGGAATGATTTTACAGGAGGGGGACGGAGGGTTAGGCTACTCGACGTGTGCGGTCTCCAATGCCAAGCAGCAGCCCTTCAACGGAAATATCTTCATCAAGATCATCCCAATGAAGGCCAACACCGCCTCCGCTTATAACATGACACTGCCGTTGTTCTGGAGTCGCCTTCAGCAGGCGGGGAAAGTATACCAGCGGTACGCCGAGCTGGCGTCCATCGGAGAGATCGACCCACATGTTGTCATCATCGAAATGAATCCGAATTGCCTTTGCTTCAACGACTAAAGTGTTCATTCCAGCACCTTTCGATTTCATCCTTATGGATATCCGCCACATCCAATAATTCACGCAGATCCTGCGCCGACAATTTGTACGATTCAGCCACTTCCGGCCAAGGCACGAGCCAGAACTTTGCGAGACATTCGCCCTTCCTAACGTGAACGTGCAAAGGTTCCGTTGGATCGCCCTCGTTCGAGTAGAAAAAGAAGCGATATCCCCTATGTCTAAAAACTACAGGCATGCTGTGAATGTTATAGCGTTGCTTTTTAAATGTCGATTTTATTCATAGTTCAAAAAATATGGAATGATGTCGGCCAGAGCAAATAACAATTTCAAGGAGTGAATCCACTCGGGGTTGACAGTGGACGGGTGATTTACTGCGCGCCGCCAACATTCGCGACCGGATGCAGATGCAGGATCAGGGCATCCATCAGTCTCCGCAGGGAGATGGCGTCGCACGAATCCACCCACCGATTGAGATTACGATTTCGAGAGAGTCCAAAGGGAGGGCGCAGACCTCCGAGCAAGCCGGGCGAGGCATGGGCTGCGGTTGGTCTGGCGTGGTTACTGATTGTGCTTATATTGTAATCCCTGTTGACATTTTGAACTTTAAATGGTATGTTTATACACAATCCGGCGGAAGTGAATGTTATGGCACATGAGCATAAGTTCAACGGTGACTTATGAAAATCCCCACTCAACACCACCAAGCAAAAACAAAGGAGAAAAACATGTGGTACGGTACATGAAGGATAATAAGGGCAGGACACGTGGGTGCATCGTCTGTACAGGTAAGGATCCTAAGTATGGGAAAGGTAATATGTACGCCTATAAGATCGGTATTTCATTCTGTAATCCGAAGGATAACTTTGACAAGAAAACCGCACTTAATATTGCTATCGGCAGAGCCAAGAATTCGTCCATCAATGCAAATGTTCCGAAGAATATGGCGGCCATCCTGCATGATGAATGGGACCATATCTACTTGTGGATCACAAGTATAAATGTAAAAAGTTTGATAATGGTCTTAATTAGCAGGAAAACCTCAAGTTAAAGGAAAATAATGGACAAGCAAAAATTGAAATCGTGTTTATCCCAGTTCGGCGAGTTTAGTGTGGCTGCGGAGTTGAATCGGCGTGGAGTATCCGCGAGCGTAACATACGGAAATCAGAAATGTACAGACGTCGTGGCACTAGCAGATGATGGCCGGTATGCAATAATCGAAGTAAAGACAACAAAGGAAAAAGGTTTCCCGACAGGGTTAGATAAAGCAAAGCAGCAGGTCTCAATTCCGAATCGTTTTTGGGTTGTTGTTGCTACCAGTATAGATTCTGAGATTCATGAATCGGCATATTACGTACTCACCGACAAAGAAGTTAAAGCGATACAGGCGGATGAAGATAAGAAGTATAACGAATCTTACAAAAAGAAGCATGGCGTTGACTATATGAAGAAAGGGGTGCCAACCATATCCATTAAGCGACTTTCCGGGCATCCAAACGCTTTGAATGCATGGAATAAAATAGCCGATTCTAATTACTGGCAATTCTGGTTTTGTGGGGAGATTTAGTCTTTGTTGCGAGCTTTTATAAACTTCATTCCCCTACGTATAATACTCAGCCCGCAGCTCTCGCACGACACTTTGCGTGTTTACCACGATCACCTCAAGCCCCCCTGGCACCCGAAGGATCTATCTGCGAGAAAGCTCGCGACAAGGATTATCTTGATCAGGCGCATTCATCAATACCCCCCCACACACAAATGTAGAAGCGCCTTTTGTTTGATCCGGTTTGACTGGAGGCGGCTAGGGACATTCCTGTGGTCAATTTCGAGAGAGACCAGGGGGTAGGGATAAGACATCATGGCACGCTGGGCGCGGCAGATGGGCTGTGGTAAGTCTGGCGTGGTTACCGAGGTCGCCCTCACCCTAGAAGATACTGCGCTTGCGCGAAACCCTCAGGACGGCACTGAGAACGTGATACAGGATGGCTTATTCCGCTCCTGAACGTGGTGAAAATCGCAGTGCATCATTAAAATATGAAAACCTGTGTAGAATCTGTTGACATTGTGAAATAGAAACAATTAGTATTGCAGTGTCTTATTAAACGAAAAAAGGAGTCAGTATGGAATGGCACTTAGATAAGCCCCATTTAGGATGATTCTTGCCCTTGTGTTTTTGCCCGAGACGCCAATCGTTTTCTTGTCCGCGGCAGAGA
>JFJP01023555.1_pt1 | contig 23560 bp, 16 predicted proteins | sample 431651 | NCBI WGS metagenome assembly JFJP01 (sample SAMN02602958, study PRJNA72255) | Microbial mat metagenome, whole genome shotgun sequencing project. | biome: fresh water; feature: sink hole; material: water; isolation source: purple microbial (photo- and chemosynthetic) mats found in...
CTTGCGGTGAAGCCGGTCGGCAACGAGACCGTCAGCATGGTGTCATCCCCCATGCCGGCTGAATCCGCCGTGGCCGCGACAAACCAGTCGGAACCTGAAATGTCGATCAATGATCCGGGGAACCAGACCGCAAACGCATCTCTGACGGGCCCGGAGGACAACAGCACCGCCGAGCTGGAAGAATTGTACAAGACGGCTCAGAGCGCTCTCATGGCCGGAGACCTGAAAGCTGCGCGCACAGCCGTGACGAGCATGATCGAGCACCCCAAGATCCCCGACCCGCTCAACGAAGAGTTGCTCTACACCTTGGCCGACATCACCCTGAAAGAGAGTCTTGATGATCTGGAGGGCAATTTCGCGTCGGTTCTGGAGGCCTACGAAGCGGCAAAAAACTCGAACCTCGATTCGCGCAATGTGCCCGAAGCCCTCTCCCGCATGGGCTATCTGCACATTTTTGTGGGCAATGTACCTGAGGCCAAGGGCTACTTCGACCTGTTGCGCAGAAAATACCCAGACGATCACCGAGTGGCCATGATCGACTACTACTGGGGCGAGCACTACCTTAGGCTCAAGGACTACGCCCGGGCCGCCGAGCATTTCCAGTACGCGATCCAGAACTTCCCCATGAGCCTGGCCGTACAGCCGAGCACCGTCGGGCTGCTCAAGGCGTTCACCGGGATGGGCTACTTCGGCAAAGCCCTGGAGATTGTGGACAACATCGAAAAACGCTGGCCCCGTTATTATCTGAGCGATCCTTCATTCCTGATGGCTGCCGGGTACGCGGCCATGCTCAGCGGCAACCTTGACCGGGCCAAGGATTATTTCTGGGCCTACGCCAACATCCTCCCCTCCGCCCAGGATGTGGACGTGGCCATGGCCCGCATCGGGGACATCCTCCTCAAGCAGGGCAAGCGCGACGCCGCCCGGGAAATTTATCACCGCACATCCGAGGCGTACCCTTCCAGGGAGGGCGGTCTCATCGCCAAGATGCGTCTGGCCGAGGAAGGGGTTCTCGATCAGCCGTCCATCGCCGACATGGACCCCGTTTTCAGCCGCCCGGCATCAAACCCCGAGCAAATCTACAACAGCATCCTTGAGCACGCCGACAGCTCCTTGGCTCCGGTGGCGCGGCTAAAGCTGGCCATGTGGAACCTCTGGAACAAGAAGTACGCCGCAAGCCTGGAGGATGTCCGCCGTTTTCAGGACGACTATCCGGGGCACGAACTGCTGCCCAAGGCACGGGAAGTGGCGGACACGGCTTTGCGGGACTGGATAACCAGTGATCTGGAGATCAAAGATTTCAATGCGGCCGTGACCCATTGGAACGCGCACGAAAACCTTTACCAGGGCCGGGAACTGGATCCTCGAATGAGGTTGATGGTGGCAACGGCCTTCATGCAGGCGGCTCAGCCACAAAAAGCACTGGAAATGGCCCGCCCTTTTGTTTTCGGCCCCGTCCCCCGTGGAGAATTTTCCGAGCCGGGCCTGGATCTGACTCTGACCGTGCAGGTGGAGCTCCAGCAATGGAAAGACATACTCGAACTGTCCAAACAGGTTGCATCCTGGAATCTGGGACCGGAGCGACAGCGTCAGGTCGACTACGCGGCGGCCCTGGCCCATGAAAAACTGGAACAGCCGTCCCTGGCCAAACCCCTGTGGAGCAAACTGGCCACTGATATGGGGCTGACCGATACGCAACGGGGTTATGCCCATTATTTCCTGGGCCGGGAAGCGCTGGGCTCAGGCAATCTGGAGCAGGCCAACATTCTGGGCCAGGAAGCCTTGTCCCTATTGCAGAAAGAAAAAAGCGACATCCCCAAACTCAAGGAAACACTGGAGCTGCTTGTGCAAGCCGCCGACAGAAGCGGCCGCCTCCAGGACGCTCTGGCCTGGACTCTGGAATACGACGGTTACGTCACCGAAAGCGAGGCCGACTGGCCGGCTCACGCCTACCGCAAAGCCATGCTCTTCAAAAAGAACTCCGATACAGAGAAATGGCGGGAAAACTTGAATCGCCTCAAAGAGCTCTTCCCAAACTCCCTGCATGGTCGTATGGCTGCCGCTGAACTTGAAGGGACACGACTCGAAAGGGAAGTGCAAAAATTTCGCTAGGAGGCAGACATGAGTTTTGATCGCGAGCCCGTTGTCGCGGGCCAGTTTTATGCCGGACGTCAGGACCAGTGGCTGGCAACCGTGCAGGCGTGCATGCGCGGGGAAAAGGAAAACGATAAACTCACCAGACTGGCCATGGTCCCCCATGCCGGACATGTTTTTTCCGGGGGGGTGGCGGGCCAGACCCTGGCCCGGGCCAGGCTGACCGACACGGTGCTGCTGCTTGGGCCGAACCACACCGGCAAAGGCGCGCCCCTGGCCGTTTGGCCGGAGGGAAAGTGGCTGCTGCCCGGCGCGGCCATGGAGGTGGACGCCGAACTTGCCGCCGCTCTCCTGGCGGCCGAACCGGCCTTGACCGCCGACCGCACCGCACATCTGCAGGAGCATTCCCTGGAAGTGATCCTGCCCTTCCTGTGGGCCAAGAACCCTGAAATGCGCATCATCCCCATCGCTGTGGGTGATCCCCGGCCGCACAAGCTCGGGGGCGCCGCAGCCAAGATCGCGGAAGTGTTGGTCACTCTTGGCCGGGAAGTCTCCGTCGTGGTCAGCTCGGACATGAACCATTTCGCTTCCGACGAAAAAACACGCGTCATCGACCAGCACGCACTCGACCGCATCCTGGCCCTGGACCCCATGGGATTTTACGGAACGGTACGGGAGGAGAACATCTCCATGTGCGGCGTGCTCCCCATGACATTGGGCATGCATCTGGCCAACATTCAGGGCGCAAAAAAGGCTGAACTGGTGGCCTACGCCACCTCGGCCGATGTGAACGGAGACATGTCGCGGGTGGTTGGTTACGCAGGGATCATCATCGAGTAGGAAAAAAACAGGCTGGATGAATTTGAAGGGAAATTGCAAAGGGGTCGCATAAGGCCCCTTTGCTTTTGGCGAAGCCTCTAGCCCACATGATCCACATAGGCTTCAAGAGTGTTGACCAGCAACTGGGCGATGGTCATGGGCCCCACGCCGCCGGGCACCGGGGTCATGGCCGAGGCCACATCCCGCAAGCCCTCGAAATCGCAATCCCCGACCAGGCCCAGTTCGGTGCGATTGATGCCAACGTCGATGACCACGGCCCCGGGTTTGACCATGTCGCGGGTCACGAATCTGGGAATGCCCACGGCGGCCAGGACAATGTCGGCGCTGCGCACCTCCTCGGCGATATTGCGGGTCCGGGAGTGACAGACCGTGACCGTGGCGTTCTTCTGCAGCAGCATAAGCGCCAGGGGTTTGCCTACAATGTTGCTGCGCCCGATGACTACCGCCTTCTTTCCGGCCACGTCGATGCCATGGCGCTCCATCAGCGTCATGATTCCTGCAGGGGTGCAGGAGCGCAGGCAAGGCAAGCCCAGGGTCAAGCGGCCCATGTTCACGGGATGGAACCCGTCCACGTCCTTGGAAGGGCTGATCAGATCGAGACAACGATGGCTGTCCAGACCCTTGGGCAGGGGCAGCTGCAGCAGCAGTCCGTCAATGGAGGGGTCGCTGTTCAGATACATGATCGTATCTTCCAGCTGGGCCTGGGGGATGTCCTCGGGCAGTCTGAATCCCTTGGAGATGATGCCGACGTCCTCGCAGGCTTTTTCCTTGTTGCGGACATAGACCTGTGAAGCGGGATCGCCGCCGACCAGGATCACCGCCAGGCCGGGCGCACGCCCGTGCCTGGCGGTCAACGCCGCAACCTGATCCTTGAGCTCCTGACGGATGATGGCGGCCGTCTTTTTTCCGTCGATGATATGCATGCTTTCCTCGGCTCAAGATAAAAAAAGGCGCGCCGGAGCGCGCCCGAAACTATTCCTCGTCGAACCAGTTGGCGGCCATGGCCGGGCCAAAGTAGACGCCCTGGGAATCCAGGTCTTCCTCGATGCGCAGCAGCTGATTGTACTTGGCCATGCGGTCGGAACGGCACAGGGAGCCGGTCTTGATCTGCCCGGCGTTCACGGCCACGGACAGGTCGGCGATGAAGCTGTCCTCGGTCTCACCGGAGCGGTGGGAGATGACCGTGGCGTAAGAGGCTTCCTTGGCCATTTCGATGCAGTCCATGGTCTCGGTCAGGGTGCCGATCTGGTTGAGCTTGATGAGGATGGCGTTGCCCACGCCACGCATGATGCCGTCGGCCAGCAAGGCCGGATTGGTGACGAAGATGTCGTCACCGACGAGCTGCAGACGGTCGCCCAACACATCGGAGAGCACTTCCCAGCCGTCCCAGTCCGCTTCGGCCAGGCCGTCCTCGATGGAAACCAGCGGGAACTTGCCGGCCAGGTCGGCGTAGTAGTCGGTCAATTCACGCGCGGTCAGGATCTTGTTCTCGCCGGCGAAATGGTACTTGCCGTCCTTGTAGAATTCCGAGGCGGCAGCGTCGATGGCCAGGGCGATCTGACTGCCGGGCTCATAGCCGGCCTCCTCGATGGCCTTCATGATGTACGTGAAAGCCTGCTCATGGCTGGCGAAATTGGGAGCGAAGCCGCCCTCGTCGCCTACGGAGGTGGCCAGACCGTCCTTGTGCAGGATCTTCTTCAGGGTGTGGAAGGTCTCGGCGCCCATGCGCAGCGCTTCCTTGAAGCTGGCGGCGCCAAGCGGCAGGATCATGAATTCCTGGATGTCCAGATTGTTGGCAGCGTGAGCCCCGCCGTTGATGATGTTCATCATGGGCGCGGGCAGAACCTTGGCGTTGATGCCGCCGATGTACTTATACAGCGGCAGGCCCAGGAACTCCGCCGCGGCTTTGGCCGTGGCCATGGACACGCCGAGCATGGCGTTGGCGCCCAAGCGGGACTTGTTCTCGGTGCCGTCCAGATCGATGAGAGCCTGGTCCACCTCGACCTGACGCACGGCCTCAAGTCCGACAATCTCGGAGGCGATCTCCTCCATGACGTTGCGCACGGCCTGCTCCACACCCTTGCCGCCAAAGCGGTCGGAGTCGTTGTCGCGCAATTCGAGGGCTTCGCGCGTGCCCGTGGACGCGCCCGAAGGCACGGCGGCGCGGCCCGTGGCTCCGGATTCGAGGGTTACTTCCACTTCCACGGTGGGATTGCCCCTGGAATCCAGGATTTCCCTGGCCCAAATACCTGTGATGGTGCTCATGCTTGCTCCCTGATCTTGTCTGGTGAATGTTTCTGGAAATATGCGGCCGCAAGGCCCTGCATGAGCAGGTCCGGGGCCAGATTGTCGATGCATGTGGTGATGGCCGAGAGCTGCCGGGCGAACCCTCCCGTGGCGATGACGCGGGCATCCGGGGCCTTCAGGCGTCTTTTGAGTCGGGCGGTCAGGCCTTCGAGCATGGCCGCAAACCCGAACAGCACCCCGTGGTTGAGGCTCTGCCGGGTGCTGGTGCCGATGTCCAGATCCTCGCTGTCCAACTCCAGGCTGATCTGGGGCAGCTTGGCGGTTTGGGTGCCGAGCGCCGTGACCGAACTGAGCACGCCCGGACAGATGAGCCCCCCCAGGTAGGCATTCCCCTGCACGCAGTCAAACGTCGTGGCCGTGCCGAAATCGACGACGATGAGCGTGGGGTCGTCAAACAGGTTCCGCGCCGCAAAACCGCCCAGCAAACGATCCGCACCCACTTCCTGAGGCCGGGCGTAGCGATTTTCGAACGGCAGACCGATGTCGCCGGGCACGAAGAGGGCCGGGCAGGAAAAATAGTCCGCGCAGGCGCCCCTCAGCAGGCCGTTTAATGGCGGCACCACGGAGGACAGCACCCAGGCGTGCACCGCGCTCTCGGTCACGCCTTCGCGGGCGCAAATATTCGCGATGGTCAGACCCAGGGAGTCCACTGTCTCCCGGTTGGTGGAAGGCAGGCTGTAGGTCCGGCCAAGGCGGTTCTCATCGGCCAGACAGAGCTTCACGTTGGTGTTGCCCACGTCAAAGAGCAACACCGGGCCCTTGGGCAAAGTTTTAGCGCCATGCATCATGAGTGCGGTTGTACCCCATTGGTTTGAAAACTCAAGGACCGGGTGCCATCTGCCTGCTTGTAACGTGTTTTCGATCAGGTTAAGCCCCTCTTCAACATTACACCACTACCCAGAGGAGGACTCATGGCCCTGAACAAGGAACTTCTGCAAATTCTGGCCTGCCCAAAATGCAAGGGCGACCTGCAACTCATCGGTCAGGAAGAAGGCCTCGAATGTGCCTCGTGCAATCTGATCTACCCCGTTCGCGAAGAAATTCCGGTCATGCTCATCGACGAAGCCATCGCCAAAGAGAAATGGGACCAGGGCGTGCGCGAGAAATAGGGATGAGTAAAAAGAAGGAACGCCAGCGGCCCGAAGACCTCGGACTTTCCCCTGTTGGCGCGGACAGCCACGCCCATCTCGACGGCCGGAGCTATGACGTGGCGGCTGTCCTGGACCGCGCCCGGGCCTGCGGGGTGCGCACCGTGGGCAACGTCTTCCTGGGGCCCGGAGCCTACCATTCAGGCCGCGACGTCTTCCAGCGGCACGAAGACGTTTTTTTTCTGCTCGGTGTACACCCGCACGACGCCGCGAAGATGACGGAGAAAGACCTTGCGGATATGCGCACGGCCTTTCTGGGGGATCCGCGCCTTCGCGCCGTGGGCGAAATCGGGCTGGACTATTATTACGACTTCTCGCCCAAAAAAGACCAGCAGTTCTGGTTCCGCAGCCAGCTGGCCCTGGCCCGGGAGTTGGACCAGCGCGTCGTCATCCACTGTCGCGATGCCGAGGACGACTGCTTGGCCATTCTCGACCAGACGGGATTCGCCGGCCGGCCCCTGCTGTGGCATTGCTTCGGTCTCGGACCGGACTGGGCCCGGCTGATAACTGAACGGGGCTGGCATCTTTCCGTGCCCGGCACGGTGACGTACGCCAAATCGGAGGCGCTGCGCGAAGCGGTCAAGATCATTCCGGCGGGCAGACTGCTGTTGGAGACCGACTGTCCCTACCTCTCTCCCGAACCCTACCGGGGAAAAACCAACGAACCGGCTCTACTGGGCTTCACGGCCCGGGAAATCGCCTGCTTGCGCGGGGAGGACGTACATGAACTGTGGCAACGCTGCGGAGACAATGTACGGGAATTTTTTGGTTTAAACGGCTGATCGTCCCGGCGGGTCAATGATCTGCGCCCCCTGGGACTGGAGCAGCCCGCGCAGGGCTTCGTCCGCGTCGGGCAGAAAGCGCAGCTTGATCACGGCGCGATAGCGGTCGACCACACTCATGACCGCCAGATTGTCGTAGCCTTCGAGCAGGAAGCGGTAGAGGGCGATCTGGTTGCGGGGGACCTCGGCATAGAGGACTTCACTGGACCGCCTTGGCGGCGCAAGAGGCCACTCCCGTCTGGCCTTTCGTGGCCGTGATTTGCGGGGTGCCGGTGCTGATGACTCAGAGCACTTCATGGCCGCCCTCGGTGACCACGACCATGTGTTCCCAACGCACTCCGCCCCACTCGGGGTAATACAACCCCGGTTCCACGGTGATGACCATGCCGGGCTTGAGGATCGTCGGCCGGATGGGGCCGACTCCCGGAGCTTCGTGGGTTTCAAGTCCGATGCCATGCCCCAGGGAATGCGTGAAATGTTCCGCCGCGCCATGACGCGCAAAAAAATCCCTGGCCGTGACATGCAGCTCATCGGTACTCACGCCCGGAGCGACCTTGGCAATGGCCAAAGCCTGCGCTTCCTGAACAAGGTCCAGAGTGCGCCGGAAAGCATCCGTCGGCCTGTCGCCAATCCACCATGTGCGAGTCTGGTCCGAGCAGTATCCGTCCAGCCGCCCTCCCATGTCGATCAAAACCGGAGTCTGGGTTTCCAGACGCGCGTGCCCGGGCGCGGCGTGAGGCAGGGCCCCGTTGGGTCCGAAGCCGACGATGGGCGCAAAGCTGAGGCCCTCGGCTCCCCCGTTGCGAAATTCCCGTTCCAGCATCCAGGCCACCTCCCGTTCCGTCACCCCGGGCACAAGCCGTGGCCGCAGGGCCTCGTAAACGCGGTGATTCAGGGCACAGGAGGCCTTGAGCCTCTCCAGTTCACGCTTGTCCTTGACGGTGCGCAGCTCCTCCACCAGACGCGGAGCCCGGCAGAGAGACAGCATCTTGCTCAGCTCCAGGTACATCTCAGCGCACATGGCATGTGTTTCGACCCACAATTCCCCAATGCCCAAACTTGTGACAAACGCCGCAATCTTCTCCACACGCGGAGCCCCGTAAACATGCACATGCCCGGCCGGCCAGTGACGCCTGGCCTCCTCCGTGAAGCGGGCGTCGGTCAGAAGCCAGTCCTGGTCATCTGTACGGACCAGCAGGCAGCCCGAACTTTCATTGCATTGCCCGTCATGCAATTCGAATCCGGACAGATAATAGCGGTTGGCCGGATGGGTCACGAGCAGGGCGGCAATGCCCTGAGCCTGCATGAGATTTTTCAGGGCTTGAAGACGATGGGCGTGGGGCATGATCGATACACCTTAAATTTCCTTTGAGGAGAAAACGCTACCGCTTCTCCGGCGGAGCCGCGCCAGGGCAACAGGGCTCCGGGCTTGCGTAGACGTCCACGGGTTTGAACAGACGCCGGTAGAAAAACTCGTCCCCCAGCCACGCGACCATGCGCACCAGCAGAGCGATGACGACAAGGGTGAAGATGATCCGCGCCCAGAGCAGGCCGGAGACATGCCCACCGATGACGATCATGAGCAGCGTGTCCTCAAAAACTGAATGGGACAGGCCCATGAGGCTCAGCGAAGAGAAGATGTCCTTGGGCCCGACCTTGCCGGAATGGGCCTCGTGCATGATCATGCCCCCGCCGTAGGCAAGGCCCATGACCATGCCGACGATGGTCAGCGTCCCGGCCTCGGAGCCGATGCCGAGCACGCGCAGGACCGGGGCCAGCAGACGCACGCACAGCCCGGTCAGGCCGATGGCCGTGAACACGCGCATGACCGCGCTCAAGGCCACGATGATGACGAATATCATGGCCAGATTCTGCACCTGCCCCAGCCCCCAGGACAGCAGGCTCTCACTCTCGGGCCTGGGCTGCCAGAGAATGACGTTGGCCTCCTGCAACCAGCCCCCCCAAGCATAGATCCGGGACAGGAGCCAGCCCAGCAGCAGGGCGCCGCCGATGCGCAGCAAGGCCTGAAAGCCCATCCTCGGCCCCGACTTGCGCACTATCTGCAGCTCCACGGGGAGGCCGTGGGCGATCAGAATCATGACGCCAAGCACCGTGACCTGCGCCACGCTCAGCTCGTGCTGTCCGGCCAGGGACACGAAAACGATCATGCTCCCATAAATATTGTTGACCAGGGCCGTGGCCCAGACCAAACCCATCTCCGCGGGCAGCCCAACCAGATGCATCAGCGGCCCCAAAGGCAGGGCGAGCCAGACGATGAGCCCCAGCTCCTGCAGGACTTTGACCACGAGGATGATGGGGACCATTATCTTGTAAAGTTCGAGGCTGATGCGCCCCGACCTGCGCAAGAGGTCCTTTGCTTCTTGAAGGATGGTCATCGGTTACCGTACTGTGCAAAAATGACGAGTGGAACCCGCGTATGCCCGACACCTCTGACTGCGGGCATCTTCCCGGACCCGCACGGCAGGCCCGGAGAAGATTGCGCGACATGAACTGTCTCTAGAAAATCTGCTTGAGCAGGCTTTCCCCTCCGGCATTGGACGATCCCGGGTCGGCGTCCAATTCGTCCATGCCCACGGATGGCATCGGCTCGGTGCCGTTCTGGAAGGGCAGCATGAAGGCCTCGGCCGTACCCGGACCTGCCAGACGACCTGTGCGCGCATCGACCCGGGCCATGACGATGCCCGGAGGAATCTGAAAGTCCTGCACGGGATAGTCGGGTTCGACCTTGCTCCGGTAATCGATCCAGACGGGCAGGGCGGATCTGGCTCCGGTCTCGTACTTGCCCATGGGCCTTATCTGGTCGTAGCCCACCCAGACCCCGGTCAACAGGTAAGGGGAAAAGCCCATGAACCAGGCGTCCTGCTCATCATTGGTCGTGCCGGTCTTGCCGGCCACGGGACGCCCCAGACTCTTGGCGCGGGCCCCCGTTCCGTCCTGCACGACCTGCTGCAGCAGATACGATATGATGTAGGCCGTTTCCGGTGACATGGCCTCAGTCGCCTCCTCCGTGGCCGAGAACATCTGCTCGCCCCAAGGAGAAACCACGCTTTCGATCAGCCGGGGCTTGATGCTGGTGCCGCCGCGTGGGAATGCCGAATAGGCTTGGCACAGATTCAGGGGAGTAAACTGTCCCGACCCCAGGGCCAGGGAAAGATTCGGCTCCATGATGCCGGTCAGCCCCAGGGCCTGACCCCGCTCTATGATTTTCTGTATGCCCACCTTCTGGGCCACGCGAATGGTGACCAGATTGCGGGATTTGACCAGGGCCGTGCGCAACAGCGTCGGACCGTAGAAGATCCCCTCGAAATTCTCGGGCTTCCACATCTCCCCGCTTCCGTCCTGATAGACGATGGGCGCATCAAGAACGATGCTGGCGGCTGTGAACCCGTTGTCCAGGGCCGCGGAATAGACAATGGGCTTGAAGGCCGATCCGGGCTGCCGTAATGCCTGTGTGGCCCGATTGAACTGGCTGCGGAAAAAATCATACCCCCCGCACAGTGCCAGCACCTCTCCGCTGCGAGGATCCATGGACACGAGCGCCCCCTCGACCTTGGGCTGCTGCTCAAGCAAAAGCTTCCAGGGCTTGTCCCCCGATGCCTCCACCACGGAGACCCAGATGACGTCACCGGGCTTGACGACCTTGCGGGCGTCGCTGATCTTGCCCGCTTCCTCCGGCGCAAGCTTGGGGTTGGGCACCCGCGCCCAGCCCATGGAAGCGACAGACACAAAGCCGGAATTCTTGCCAAACCGAACCGTGGCTCCAGCCTTCTCCGCGCCCGTGACCAGGGCCTGCACCCAATCTCCGGTCTTGACGCCGCCGGGACTCTGTGCTGCGAGAAATTCCTCGTACCCGCCCGCATCAATATGCTTGACCGGCCCCTGCCAGCCATGGCGCTTGGAGGTTTCGACCAGGCCCGTGCGCAGGGCCTGATCGGCAATGACCTGATGGTTCATGTCCATGGCCGTGCGCACCTGCAAACCTCCGCCATAGACCTTGTCTTCTCCGTACTTCTCAACCAATTGCCTGCGCACCTCTTCGAGATAGTAGGGTCCCACCTTCCAGGATGGGTCTTCCTGTGCGCCGTAGCTCAGCGGTTCGTTCACGGCGGTCTCGTATTCGGTCCTGTCGATCCAGCCCAGATCATGCAGCCGGCTCAGGACATAGAGCTGGCGTTCCCGAGCCCGCTCCGGGTTGCCATACGGGGAGTAACGCGAGGGTGCCTTGGGCAGGCCGGCCAGCAGCGCTGCCTGGGCGGTGGTCAATTGGGAAGCGTTTATGCCGAAATACTCCCTGGCCGCCGCCTCCACTCCGTAGGCTTTTGCTCCGAGAAAAATCTGATTGAGATAGATGGTCAGGATCTCGTCCTTGGTCAGATATTTCTCCAAACGATACGCCAGGATGACTTCCTTGAGTTTACGCTCGTAGCTGCGCTCCGGAGTGAGCAGCATGGACTTTATGACCTGCTGGGTGATGGTGCTCCCGCCCTGGACGATGCTGCCGGCTATGAAGTTCTTGACGGCGGCGCGGAATATTCCCGGCAAATCCACGCCTTCGTGCTGATAGAAGCCGGCATCCTCGGCGGCCAGGAAGGCCTTGACCGTGACCGGGCTCATCATCGACAGGGGAATGAGAAATCTCTTTTCGCGGTAGAAGTATCCCAGAATTCTGCCGTCCCGGGCGCGGACCGTCGTGGCCAGGGCCGGGGAATAGTCGCTGAGCTTGGTGAATCCGGGCAGGTCTTCCTGGGCCCAGTAATAGAGGCCGACCCCAGCCCCCGCGGTCAGAAACGCGCCAAGCACTATTAGAACGAGAAATATTTTCAGAACTTTCATGGATTCACCTTCCCGTCCGCCTCAAGCCCCAACTTCGAGCACATTTCGCCAAACAGCGCTCTGGCTTCGGCGCTGCTTGTGCCCATGGCCTCAAGCATGGCCTCAAGAGAGACGCATTCTTCATTGGCCAGACATTCCGCCGCGGTAAACCAGGTCAGCTGCCCATGAAACTGCCAGAGCGGGAAAAGCCGGCAGTAAATCGGCCGCACCTTGCGAGCCAGAACACAGCCCTCCTGGCTCAAAAAGACGCATTCCCCCTGCGGAGTCGTAGCCAGCCGCCAGTGAGAACCCTGTTCAGGGAAGGCGGCTTTCATGTCGTGCTCCGGCATGAGATACCCCAACTGCTCCACGAATCCGGGGGAATTGGGAACAAGCACGAAGGACTCCTCGCCGCCGTGGCCGGCGCTGCGGATGGAGTTCATTTCAGGGATGGAGATGGGGAAGCAGAACTCCTCGTCTCCACGGGTGACCGTACAGCAGGTCCGGCCTCTGGCCGCGCAGCGGCTGCAAACAAGCGGGTGAATACTGGGTATATCGTTCATAATTATGGGGAGAAAATGTGAATGGAAAGGTGCATCCCGCTTTCAGGAACGGGAAAATTTGAGACGACCCTGGCCAAGCACGTCGTGCATATGCACCATGCCTGCCAAGGTTTGGTCAGGGGCGACCACGGGCAGCACGGTGATGGCCCGGGACTCCATGAGGTCGAGGACTTCAGCTGCCTTTTGCCCGGGCGAGGCGTGCAGGGGAGAGGCGTTCATGATGGTATCGACCACGGCGTCCATGACCAGCCGATTCGCACAGACGAGACGACGCACATCCCCGTCGGTCAACAAACCAAGCAGACGCCCGCCTGCATCAAGCACACACACGCAACCCAGACGTCCCGCATTGAGCACCTCCAGCGCATGGGCGAGCGAAGCGCCGCTTGGCACCACAGGCAGTTGGGAAGAGCGCATCAGCTCTTCAACCTTCCTGGTCAGGCGCTGCCCCAGGGCCCCACCGGGATGGAAGCGGCGGAAATCGTCCAGGGCAAAGGACTTCCAGTCAATGAGGCAGACAGCCAGCGCATCGCCCACCGCCAGCGCAGCAGTGGTGCTGGCCGTCGGGGCGACCCCGAGAGGACAGGCTTCGCAGGGCACGGAGGTGTCGATGACCACGTCGGAGAGCCCGGCCATAGTCGAATGCAGACCTCCAGTCAGAGAAATGACATGCCCGGCCAGGGTTCTCAGGCTGGGCAGAATGTTGTTCAGCTCGTCGGTCTCCCCGGAGTTGGAGATGGCCACGATGACGTCTTCATGGCGGATCATCCCCAAATCCCCGTGGGCCCCCTCCACCGGATGCAGAAAAAAGGACGGGGTGCCGGTGCTGCTCAAGGTTGCCGCGATCTTGCGCCCGACCAGGCCGGATTTGCCCAGACCGGTAATCACGACCCGGCCCGAACAGGAAGCCATGATCTCCAGGGCGCGCACAAAGGATTCGTCCAGCCGGTCACGCACGGCGGCCAAACCTTGGGCCTCGATATCGAGCACCGCCCGGGCCTTGGCCAGCCAGTCCGTCTGCGGGGCGCACACCTTCATCTAGCAGCACTCCAGGGAGAGTTTGCCCACGCCCTCGTCGGGCAGGACAGGGTAGGCCCCATTGAAGCAGGCCAGGCAGAAGTTTTCAGGTCCGCGCACGGCTTTGAGCAGGCCGCCGATGGTGATGTAGTGCAGGCTGTCGAGGCCCAGGTAACGCCCGATGTCGGCCACGGAATGGTTGGCCGCGATGAGCTCGCCCTTGGAGGAAAAATCAATGCCGTAATAGCAGGGATAGCGGATCGGTGGGCAGCTGACACGCATATGGATCTCCTTGGCGCCCAGCTCGCGCAACTGCTTGACGCGGGTGCGGATGGTCGTGCCGCGCACGATGGAGTCCTCAACAATGATGACTCGCTTGCCCTTGATCATGTTCTTGACGGGGTTGAGCTTCACCCGCACCGAGAAATCGCGCATGCCCTGGGTCGGCTGGATGAAGGTCCGGCCCACATAGTGGTTGCGGATCATACAGGCCTCAAACGGCAGGCCCGACTCCTGGGCGTAGCCCACGGCCGCATAAACGCCTGAATCCGGGAAGGGCATGACGAAGTCCCCGTCCACCGGACACTCCTGGGCCAAAATCTTGCCCATGCTCTTGCGGGCGTTGTAGACTTCCTGGTCAAAAACCAGGGAATCGGGACGAGCGAAATAAATGAGCTCAAAAATGCAGGAACTCTGCTTGTCTGCGGGCTCCATGTAGCGGTGCGACATCATCCGGCCATCCTCGATGACCAGCATCTCCCCCGGATCCAGGCAACGCAGGTATTCGGCTTCGAGCAGGTCGAAGGCACAGGTCTCGGAAGCCAGCACATAGGCATCCCCTACACGGCCCAAGGACAGGGGACGAAAACCCCAGGGGTCGCGCACGGCGATGAGCTTCTGGTTGACCATGAAGAGCAGGCTGTAGGAGCCTTGAATGCGGCTGCAGGCCTTGGCTATCGCCTCTTCAGGAGTGCCGCCGTTCATGTATTTGGCCACCAGATGCATGATGATCTCGCTGTCCATGGTGGTCTGGAAAATGGTGCCCTGGTTTTCCAGTTCCTCACGCAGGGAGATGGTGTTGACCAGGTTGCCGTTGTGGGCCAGGGCCAGATTGATGCCCTTGTAAGTAACCTTGAACGGCTGCGCGTTGCGAATCAGCGAGGCTCCGGTGGTGGAATATCGGATGTGCCCCATGGCCACGCTGCCCTTGAGCTGATGCCCGAGATGACGCTCCTGGAACACGTCGGCGACCAGCCCCATGCCGCGCTGTTCGCGGATGGTCTGCCCGTCCCAGGTGATGATGCCGGCGCTCTCCTGACCGCGATGCTGCAGGGCGTAAAGACCGAAATAGGTCATGCGCGCCGCTTCCGGATGGCCATAAATTCCAAATAATCCGCAGGCTTCCTTTTTCATATTGATTCACGTTCCGTGTAGGTGTTCTTGAATGAGCAAAAGCCCAGGGCCGAATGCGGCCCTGAGCTTTGCACCAAAATCCCTGATCTCCGGGGGACGGAGGTTAGAAATCCCGGCCAGATTCCTTGTAATATTCCTGCAGGCATTTCACGTCGAGCCCGGAGGTGCTGCGCTCCTTGATGGCCATGGCCAGGGCCTTGGCCGCGGCCAGATTGGTCGTGTATGGCAGGCCGTACATGACCGTGGTCCGTCTGAGTTCCGAAGAATCCTCCTTGGTGCGTTTGCCCGAGGAGGTGTTGATGACCAGCTGGATGTCCCCGTTCTTGATATGGTCGATGACATTGGGCCGGCCCTCGTAGACCTTGTTCACCACCTGACACTGCACTCCATGCTCGGCCAGAAAGGCCGCCGTGCCCCGGGTGGACATGATGCTGAAACCGAGCTTCTGAAAGGTCTTGGCCGGAACGATGATTCCGCTCTTGTCATGGTCGTTGACGGAGATGAACACGCACCCGGAAGCGGGCAAAAACTGCCCGGCCGCGAGCTGAGCCTTCATAAAGGCCAGGCCGAAAGACGGATCGATGCCCATGACTTCGCCGGTTGAGCGCATCTCGGGCCCGAGCAGCGCGTCCACACCGGGGAAGCGGTTAAAGGGCAGTACCGCCTCCTTGACCGCGAAATATCCGCCCTTGCGCATATCCCAGGGCTTCAGGTCCTTGAGCTTCTCGCCCATCATGACCCGGGTGGCCAGCTTGGCCAGGGGCACGCCCGTGGCCTTGGAGACAAACGGCGAGGTGCGCGAGGCGCGGGGGTTCACTTCCAGAATATAGATCTGCTCCTCCTTGAGGGCGAACTGGATGTTCATGAGACCGACCACGCCGAGCTCACTCGCCAGGGCCTTGGTCTGGCGCTCGATTTCCTGAATCCACATCTTGCCCAGGGTGTGCGGGGGCAGCACGCAGGCGGAGTCTCCGGAGTGGATGCCTGCCTCTTCGATGTGCTCCATGATCCCGGCCACATAGGTGTCTTCGCCGTCGCTCACAGCGTCGACGTCGATCTCGATGGCGTTCTCCAGGAACTTGTCGATGAGGATGGGATGATCCGGGACCACGGTCACGTGCTTTTCAAAATAGGTGCGCAGGTCCTTTTCATCATAGACGATGTCCATGGCCCGACCACCCAGCACGTAGGAGGGCCGCACCACCACCGGGTATCCGATGCGCGCGGCCACGATCACGGCCTCCTCGATGCTCATGGCCGTGCCGTTGTTTGGCTGCAGCAGGTCGAGCTTTTTCAAGAGGGCCTGGAAACGCTCGCGGTCTTCTGCGCGGTCGATGGAATCCGGCGTGGTGCCCAGGATCGGCACGCCCTCGCGCAGCAGGGGCACGGCCAGATTGAGCGGGGTCTGTCCACCGAACTGGACGATGACGCCTTCGGGTTTTTCCTGCTCGATGATGGCCAGCACGTCCTCGCGGGTCAGGGGCTCGAAATAGAGGCGGTCCGAGGTGTCATAGTCGGTGGAGACGGTCTCGGGATTGGAGTTGACCATGATGGACTCGATGCCCATCTCCCGCAGGGCGTAGGAGGCATGCACGCAGCAGTAGTCGAACTCGATGCCCTGACCGATGCGGTTGGGGCCGCCGCCGAGGATGACCACCTTGCGCTTGTCCGAGACCCGGGCCTCGTTTTCCGTTTCGTAGGTCGAATAATAATAGGGCGTGTAGGCTTCGAATTCGGCAGCGCAGGTGTCGACCAGCTTGTAGGACGGGATGATGCCGGCCTCCTTGCGCATGGTACGGATGTCACGCTCGCCGCGCTTCCAGATCGTGGCCAGCTGCCGGTCCGAAAAACCCATGGCCTTGGCCTCGCGCAGGACGGTCACGAAATCCGGGTTGTCCACGGAAAGGTTCCCTTGCAGGCCGACGTTCTTGAGCACGGCCTCGAAATCGACGATGTCCTTGAACTGGCGGATGAACCAGGGGTCTATGGCGGATGCGGCGAAAATCTCTTCTTCGGAGATGCCGGACAAAAGGGCGTCACGCAGCTGATACAGCCGCCGCGAGTTGGGCTTGCGCAGCCCGGCCAGGGTCTCTTCGATATCCGGCAATTGCCCGTCAAAGGTCTTGCCCAGGCCCGGATAGCCGGTCTCCAGGGAACGCAGACCCTTCTGCAGAGCCTCCTTGAAGGTCCGTCCGATGGCCATGGTCTCGCCCACGCTCTTCATGGCCGTGGTCAGAAAGTCTTCGGCACCGGGAAATTTCTCGAAAGTGAAACGCGGGATTTTGATGACCACGTAGTCGATGGTCGGCTCGAAGGCGGCCATGGTCTCGCGGGTGATGTCGTTCTGCAGCTCGTCCAGAGTGTAGCCCACTGCCAGCTTGGCCGCGATCTTGGCGATGGGGAAACCCGTGGCCTTGGAGGCCAGGGCCGAGGACCGCGACACGCGCGGATTCATCTCGATGATCATCATGTCGCCATTGGCCGGATTGAGGGCAAACTGCACGTTGGAGCCGCCGGTTTCAACACCGATCTCGCGCATGATGGCCAGGGAGGCGTCGCGCATCTTCTGGTATTCGTCGTCGGTCAGGGTCTGGGCCGGGGCCACGGTCACGGAATCGCCGGTGTGCACGCCCATGGGATCGAGATTTTCGATGGAGCAGATGATGACGCAGTTGTCCTTCTTGTCGCGGACAACTTCGAGCTCGTATTCCTTCCAGCCGAGAAGCGACTCCTCCAGCATGACCTCCGTGGTCAGGCTGGCGGCCAAGCCCTGCTGGGCGATGCGCTCCAGATCTTCCTTATTGTAGGCGACACCGCCGCCGGTTCCACCCAAAGTGAAGGCCGGGCGGACAATAATGGGAAACTTGAGCTTTTCGCCCCACTCCCGGACATCACCCAGAGTGCGGGCGATGCCGCTTTTGGGCACCTTGAGACCGATGTTTTCCATGGCCTTGCGGAAAAGCTGGCGGCTCTCGGCCTTCTTGATGCTCGGCAGGGATGCGCCAATCAGTTCCACGCCATACTTTTCCAGGACCCCGTTCTCGGCCACGGCCACCGCCGTGTTCAGGCCTGTCTGGCCGCCAAGGGTCGGAAGAAGGGCGCAGGGGCGTTCCTTTTCAATGATGCGGGCCACGGTCTCGGGTTCGATGGGCTCGATGTAGGTCCGGTCGGCCAGGTTCGGATCGGTCATGATCGTCGCCGGGTTGGAGTTGACCAGGATGACCTCGTAGCCCTCTTCCTTGAGGGCCTTCAAAGCCTGGGTCCCGGAATAGTCGAACTCGCAGGCCTGTCCAATGACAATAGGACCAGAGCCGATGAGCATTATCTTCTTGAGATCTGTTCTCTTGGGCATGGATATGTGGGTGGGTTATATGTTGGGAATCGCGTCAGGAGCGCAGGCGGCACAGCAGCCGTCATGCCCACGCTAATGAGGCCCGGATACACTAAACACAGTACACGGGAAGGTCAAACACTGGTTATGGGCGACATTCGGGGCCGCACCTCCTGATCGGATTTCGGACAAATCCCGGACCGCAGACCTTTGAACTCACTTTTCTTCGAATCGCAAATACGTGACCAGTCTTTTTTCGCTCATAATTTGAAATCTGAATTTGAAATCCATGCATTCGCACTATTTATTCTTTTCTTTAGCATTATTTGTGAATAATATTCAACTATAGCGCGCATCAATTACTGGCTTACCGGACAAGCACCTTGGCTAAGACCGAGGCTGGCAGATAATTCTCCAATTATGGCAATCTTCATTGACGAAGACATTATCTAGAATTATATTCCCAAACCAAGAGGCAAAAAACTATGTTAGACAGCACAGACATCGAGATTCTGAACATCCTTCAAGAAAACGGCAAGATTACCAACGCAGAACTGGCCCGCCAGATCGGCATGGCTCCTTCGGGCGTGCTGGAGCGGGTCAAGAAGCTTGAACTCAAAGGGGTCATCGCACGATACGAAGTCCGCCTGAACCCCAAAACGTTGGGCATTTCCCTGTCCACCTTCATTCAAATCAAGACGGCTGACGCGGTGGGCAGTTCGGTGATCGGCAGGCAACTGGCCGAAATTGGCGAAGTGCAGGAAGTGCATTGGACCGCTGGCGAGTACAATTATCTGGTCAAGGCCAGGGTCAGCAGTACGGAGACGCTGGCCCAACTCATGAAGAAATTCGGTGAAATCCCGGGTGTGCGCGACAGTCGGACCACCCTGGTGCTGGACACCCTGAAGGAAACCCAGGCCCTGTCTCTGCAGTTCATCGAATGTAAAACCCCAAGAAAATCAACAAAATAAACCAGTTCCAAAATTCAGGAGTCAAGAATGGACAGTATGGCGTTGGACAAGAAGATCAGTGATCGCGGCAAGGAATTTTTTGCCAGCATCTCCGGTGAAGCCCCTTCCATTTTCAACAAGGGGTGGTGGACCGGCAAGGTCATGGACTGGTCCATGAAGAACGAAAACTTCAAGGTACAATTGTTCCGCTTCGTGGATGTCCTGCCTTATCTGAACACTTCGGACTCTCTGACCCGTCACATTGACGAATACTTCGCCGGTGACGACCAGGATGTGCCCAAGGTCCTCAAAATGGGCGCCGGAGTCATGGGCACCGGCCTTGGCGGGAAACTGGCCGCAGGCATCATGGCCAAGGCCATCCGCTCCAACATCGAGGGCATGGCCAAGCAGTTCATCATCGGTGAGAACACCTCCGACGCCATGAAGAACCTCAAAAAGATCCGCAAGGACGGCTTTGCCTTTACGGTGGACATCCTGGGCGAGGCTTCGGTCAGCGAAATCGAATCCGAAGTCTACCTGAAGCAGTACATGGAACTCCTGGACGCCCTGAAAAAGGAATATTCCTCCTGGTCCGGCCTGGCCGGAGGCACCCTGGACTGGGGTCACGCACCCAAGGTCAACGTCTCGGTCAAGCCCACCGCCCTGTTCTCCCAGGCCTCACCCAGAGATTTCGAAGGCTCGGTCCAGGGCATTCACGACCGCCTGGCCGCCATCCTGCGCAAAGTGAAGGAAATGAACGGGTTCATGCGCATCGACATGGAGCAGTACAAGTTCAAGGACATCACCCTGGAAGTGTACCGCCGCCTGCGCGACAGCGATGAATTTCGCGACTACCCACACCTGGGCATCGTCCTGCAGGCCTACCTCAAAGACACCGACCAGGATCTGGCCGACCTTTTGGCCTGGGCCCGCGCCAAGAAGCTCCCCATCTCCATCCGTCTGGTCAAAGGCGCCTACTGGGACTCCGAGACCGTCATCGCCAAACAGAACGGCTGGGACATCCCGGTTTGGACCATCAAGGCCGAGAGCGACGCCGCCTTCGAACGTCAGGCCCGGGTCATCCTGGAGAACCAGGACATCTGTCATTTCGGTTGCGCCTCGCACAACATCCGCACCATCGCGGCGGTCATGGAAACAGCCAAGGCCCTGAATGTGCCCGACGAGCGCTATGAGTTCCAGGTCCTCTACGGCATGGCCGAACCCGTGCGCAAAGGCCTGCTGAACGTGGCCAAACGCGTGCGCCTCTACGCCCCCTACGGCGACCTGCTGCCCGGCATGGCCTATCTGGTTCGCCGCTTGCTCGAAAACACCGCCAATGAGTCCTTCCTGCGCCAGTCCTTTGCCGAAGAGGCCGAGGTCGAGCGGTTGATGGAAAACCCGGCTCTCACCGCGGAGCGCGAGAAAACACAGCGTCAATGCAAGACACCGGCAGAGGCCAAGGGGCTTGCTCGCTTCGAAAACGAGCCTTTTGCAGATTTTACCAAAGAATCTGTGCGCCGGGCTTTTGTGAACGCAGTGGCCCAGGTTCGCGGCCAGCTCGGCAAGGAATATCCGCTCATCATCGGTGGCCAGGAAGTGCGCACGGCCGACAAACTGCCTTCGGTCAATCCGGCCAACCCGAACGAAATCATCGGCACCATCTGCCAAGCATCCACCAAGGAGATCGACCTGGCCATCGAGGCGGCCAAGAAGGCAGCCCCGGCCTGGAAAGCCCTGTCCCCCGAGGAACGTGCCGGCTACCTACTCAAGGCTGCCGACATCGCGCGCAAGGAGACATACACCCTGTGCGCCTGGCAGACCCTGGAAGTAGGCAAGCAGTTCGATCAGGCCCAGGCCGACGTGGCCGAAGCCATCGATTTTCTGGAATACTACGCCCGTGAAATGATCCGCCTTGGCAAACCCCAGCGCATGGGTCGCGCCCCGGGTGAAATGAGCCAGCTCATTTACCAGCCCAAGGGCATCGCGGCCGTCATCGCCCCCTGGAACTTCCCGCTGGCAATCAGCTGCGGCATGAGCGCGGCCGCCATCGTCGCCGGCAACCCGGTCCTCTACAAGCCTGCCGGTCCTTCATCCGTGGTCGGCTTCACCCTGGCCGAAATCTTCCGCAAGGCCGGACTGCCTGCGGGCGTTTTCAACTATGTCCCGGGCCGGGGCTCGGTCATGGGCGATTATCTGGTCGAGCACCCGGACGTGGCCCTCATCGCCTTCACCGGCTCCATGGAAGTAGGGCATCGGATAATCAACAAGGCCTCGACGGTTCATCCCGGCCAGAAACAGATCAAGAAGGTCATTGCCGAACTGGGTGGCAAGAACGCCATCATCATCGACGACGACGCAGACCTCGACGAGGCCATCAGGGAAGTGCTGCACTCCGCCTTTGCCTTCCAGGGCCAGAAGTGTTCGGCCTGCTCCCGAGTCATCGTGGTCGAGCCCATCTATGCCAAGTTCATTGAACGCCTGGTGGAAGGGGCCAAGTCCCTGGCCATCGGACCGGCCGAGGACCCGACCTTCTTCATGGGGCCGGTGGTGGACGACAAGGCCCAACAAAACGTGCTCAAATACCTTGGCATCGCCAAGAACGAGGGCAAGGTCCTGCTTTCTAGCCCCGTCCCGGCCAGCGGCTACTACGCCCCTCTGACCATCGTAGAAGACATCACGCCCGAACACCGCATCGCCCAGGAAGAGGTTTTCGGTCCGATCCTTGCGGTCATGAAGGTCAAAAACTTCGACCAGGCCATCGAATGGGCCAATTCCACACGCTACTCGCTGACGGGCGCCGTGTTCTCGCGCAGCCCCAAACACCTCGAAAAGGCCCGAGAACAGTTCAACGTCGGCAACCTGTATTTGAACCGTGGCTCCACCGGCGCCCTCGTCGAACGCCACCCCTTCGGCGGATTCAACATGTCCGGCATTGGCTCCAAAGCCGGCGGCCCTGACTACCTGCTGCAATTCATGGATCCGCGACTGGTCTGTGAGAATACCATGCGCCGAGGCTTTGCGCCCATCGAAGAAGACGACGACTGGATCAGTTAGAGTCGGGAACCGGTACAATTCTAGCGGCGGCTCAGGAAGACGGCACTTGCCTACTCGTCCTGAGCCGCTTCTCTTTTCATGACATATCGTTCATTTGAGGAGGCCACTCAGGCCACGATTTCCGCACTGTTCCTCTGCGCACAACACAGCCACAACAGGCCGTGACGTGCGTTTAAATAACCTCAGAGTGAATCTACATCTTCCTTTCGAGGCTTGTTGGGCTTTACTCCCAACGCCGAGCACTCAAACCGAAGCGGCAATGCCGCCATGCACGACTCCGCCTCAAAGCCAAATAGTTATCACAACGAAAAATGATATAAAGAATAGAATAATAATCTATATTTGATTTTATTTTTCGAATATAATTCAAAACATTATTTTATAATACGAATAATCTTCAAAACATGTTACAATAATTTTCACACTCTTTACTTATCTTAAAAGTAGTATATTTGTCATTTTTTGCTAATCGTTCCTTGACGTTTCATACTAGAATCAGTAGCAAATTTCATTGAAATGTACTGTGTACGACAAACCTTCGGAAAGGATTGGGTCCTGTTCCGGAGGGCAACCCTAACGGAGCAAAGGAGAAAGAAGAATGTCTAAAAAAGTCTTTTCTGTCTTTTTGTTGGTTGCTTTCGGAATGACTCTGATCTTGGGCGGCAATGTTGTCGCAGCTGAAAAATCCATCAAAATCGCCACTCAGTCGCCGCTCTCCGGCGACCAGTCGATTGTTGGCGTGGACATCAAACGCGGCGCAGAACTGGCCCTTGAACAGCTGGGCAAACCTTTGGCCGACATGGGCTTCAAAGTCGAGCTGGCGCCCTTCGACGATCAGGCTAACCCGGACACTGGTGTCGCGAACGCCAAGCGCATTGTCTCCGATCCGACCATCCTCGCGGTTGTCGGCCATTACAATTCCGGCGTTCAGATTCCTTCCTCCGAAGTTTACCACACTTCCAACTTGGCAAACGTTTCACCTGCCAACACCAACCCCAAGGTCACCACCCGCGGATACCTCGAAGTCAACCGTATCGTCGGTCGTGATGACGTTCAGGGAGTTGTCGGCGCCGACTTCGCTTTCGGCAAAGGCGTGAAGAGCGTCTTTGTTGTCCATGACAAGACCGCTTATGGTCAGGGCATCGCCGAATTTTTCAAGAAGCGGGCCGAAGAGAAAGGCATGAAGGTACTCGGCTTCGAAGGCACCGAAGAAAAAGCCAATTTTGAC
>JFJP01040753.1_pt1 | contig 23556 bp, 10 predicted proteins | sample 431651 | NCBI WGS metagenome assembly JFJP01 (sample SAMN02602958, study PRJNA72255) | Microbial mat metagenome, whole genome shotgun sequencing project. | biome: fresh water; feature: sink hole; material: water; isolation source: purple microbial (photo- and chemosynthetic) mats found in...
CAATCTGTCCGGCACCACGCCCACGATTGACACGGGAAACCTGACCGCAACCATCAATGCGAAAATCACCGGCAGCGCGGGCCTGACCAAAGCCGGCACGGTCGGCGTATCTGCGGGGGGCATGCTCAACCTCAATGGCGACAATACCTACACTGGTATTACCGCCATTGATAATGGTACCGTCACCATCACTCACGGCAACGCGCTGGGTGCTACCGGAACCGGCAACCACACCACGATCGTGGCCGACGGTGGGGCTACCGGTTCCGGTGGCAATGCGTTGCAGATCACCAGCAGCTTGTCCTCAGCGGAAGATATCACCATCACCGGCCTCACCGAGCAGTCCAGTGGTTACAACGGTGCCATTTTTGGCAATGTCAACGGCGGGACCATCACGCTGAGCGGCAATATCACCCTGAATGGTTCCGGTGCCATCCGCCTCCAATCTAGCGCTGGCTCTCTTATATTTTCCGGCAGCATTACCAATCTTGGCACCGGCAAAGACTTATCTTTGCAAGTCAACACAGGTCAATCCCTCACCGTCAACAACGCCATCGCAAACAACGGTAACAATCTGAACATCTACGGCACTTACAACACCACTGCGAGGACAGGCACAACCACACTCAAAGGCGTAAGTGGCACCGGGATCGGCAACACGCTCGTCTCCCAAGCGGCCAAGCTCGTGCTTGGAGTGACCGACGCGCTCAATACCACAGGCAATCTCACCTTGGGCGCCGCGAACACTGCAGAGGACGATGCTCTCGTCGATCTCGCCGGTTTCAGCCAGACGGTGAACTCGCTCAACGGTGTATTAAGCGGTTCTAACACCGCCCGTACCATCACCAACTCTGTCACTGGGGCCAGCGTCCTTGCCGTAGGCAACGGCGGTGGCTCTGGCACCTTCAATGGCGAGCTTACGGACGGCGGGGTTGGCAAGACACTGGCCCTCGTCAAAACCGGTGCCGGCACCCAGACGCTCCCCGGCGACAACTCCTATATCGGCGGCACGACAATTAATGCTGGCACGGTCAAACTGGGTCATAACAACGGGTTGGGAAGCAGTGGCGGATCGCTGGCATTTACCGGTGCCTCTACTCTTGATCTGGCGACGTATAGTCCTACGGTCGGGGCGCTGTCGAGCAGCTCCGGTTACGGAATCATTACGTCAAGTAGTGGTGCTTCGACACCGACCTTCACGGTGAACCAGGCGACGGATACGGAGTTTAGCGGCGTCATTAACAATGGCAGCGGAACGCTGGCTCTCTCCAAGAGCGGCAGCGGGGCGTTGACATTATCTGGCACGAATTCCTTCGCTGGCGCAACGACCATCAGCGCAGGCAAACTCGTGGGCGTGGTGGGTGGTTCCTGCAGCAACAGCGCCGTTACGGTCTCGGCAGGCACACTCAGTATTTCAGTCACCGACACCAATGCGCAGTGGGTGTGCAAGAGTTTGAGCCATACCGGAGCCAGCACGCTGGAGTTTGCTTTCGGCACGAACGTGCCCGGCACCACCGTTGCGCCGCTGCAGGTGAATGGCAACGTCACAATCTCTGTTACACCTACCGTTTCCTGCACGGGAGCTGGACTGACTGGCCTGGCCGCAGGCCTTTATCCGTTGATCAAGTGGACAGGGACATTCTCCGGCGTGTTCCCCACCGCTGTGACGCTGGCCAGCGGGACGGGTGCCCTGATCAAGGATGACACGAATAAGACCCTGTGGCTGAATATCTTGGGCGCCAGAGGTGCGTTGACATGGCAAGGGCCGACGGGTAGTGAATGGAATGTCAATCAAAGCGATAATACCATCTGGGAGGATGCCACTCTTGCTACCACTTACTATCAGGAAACCACTATTGGTGGCGCATTGGTTTGCGATAGCGTTGTTTTCACGAATACCGGTGCTGGCACTGTCTCGTTGAACTCAACAGTGAGCCCCTCTACCCTCTCTTTCAATGCGACGGGTAACTACACCCTCTCTGGCAGTGGCAGTATTGCTGGTCTCTGTGGCCTGACCAAGTCTGGTTCTGGAACGCTGACGCTGGAGACTGCCAATACCTATACCGGCGGCACCACCATCAATGCTGGCACACTTACTTTCGGGCATGCCACGGATACGCTCGCGGACACGGGGGCGGTCACGGTCAACGGCGGCACGCTCGGTCTTGGAGCTAACACGGACACCGTCGGAGCGGTTACGATTGTCAGCGGCAGTATCACTGGCACTGGGGGTGTGCTTGCTGGCGCTTCTTATGCTGTTCAAGGTGCGACCACCATGTCTGCTATCCTCGGTGGCACGGGGGGGCTCACCAAAACCACTGCCAGCACCGTCACCCTCTCCGCAGCTAATACGTATTCCGGCGGCACCACCATCAATGCTGGCACACTTACTCTCGGGCATGCCACGGATACGCTCGCGGACACGGGTGCGGTCACGGTCAACGGTGGCACGCTCGGTCTTGGTGCTAACTCGGACACGGTTGGAGATGTGACGCTCATTAGCGGCACCATCTCCAGCGGCACAGGCCTCCTTACCCCATCCTCGGTCGATGCGCAAAGCGGAACCATTTCCGCCATTCTCGGCGGCTCTGGGGCAATCACCAAGAGCACCAGCGCTTGGCTTACCCTCTTGGGGAATAATACGTTTTCTGGTGGCGTCATGTTCAACGCAGGCCAGCTTGAATTGGACTCCGATGCCCAAGTCTTGGGCACCGGCACCTTGACTATCAATGGCGGCAACAAGATCAGCGCGTATAATAACTATCAAGCTTCCACCATAGCCAATGCCCAAATCTGGAATGGCAGCTTCTCGGTCGACCGTTCAGGCGTAGGAAGTGGCTCCTTCACGTTTACTGGCGGGATTACGCTGGGGAATAGTGTCACGGTTTCCGCCATAAGAGGTGAGGCCCTGACCGTGAGCGGAGTGATTGACGATGGCGCCAGCACCTTTGGTCTTACGCTCGCAGGCGGCAGCACTGGTGCCATTACACTGTCGGGTGCAAACACCTATAAAGGCGGCACAACGGTTTCCAGCAGCAATCCTGTTAATATCAACAACGGCGGCAGCGGCGGGACGAGTTCAGCCATCGGCACAGGAGCCCTCACTCTCAGTTACAATGGCGGCACGATCGACAACACCTCCGCCAGCGCGGTCACCCTGAGCCCCAACAATGTCTTCGCCTTCACCGCCAACACGACCTTCACGGGTACGAGAGACCTGAGCAATGGTACCGGCACATTCACCATCAACGGTACCCGCACGATCACCGTCAGCGCCAACAAGCTGACCTTGGGCGGCAACCAGACCGCCGTTGTCGCGGGGGGTATCTTCAAGGCAGGCAATGGCACTCTTGCACTGCTCGGTTCGGGCGTGCAAACCGGTAACGCCGGCGTCAACGCCGGCGTTCTGGAAATCGGCGTCATGGCCAACGGCGGTGTAGCCAGCAGCATTGGAAAGACATCCAGTGCGGCAGCCAGCTTCGCCTTTGGCGCGCCTACCGCTACTCTCCGCTATGTGGGCAGCACGGATACCAGCACGGACCACGCCTTCACCCTCAGCAGCGGCGCGGGCGGTGGCGCGACCATCGAATCCTCTGGCTCAGGCGCCCTTTCGTTCAATACCCCAGCAACTGCCCTCGCCTACGGGACGGCTGACCAAACAAGGACACTGACCCTCGGCGGAACCAACACCGGAGCGAATACTTTCGGTAAAGTCATTGCCAACAACGGCACGGCAGCAACCAGCCTAGTCAAGGCTGGCGCTGGTACTTGGGTGCTGAACCAAGTAAATACCTACACCGGAGCGACCACCATCAATGCGGGTACGCTGCTGGTCAACGGTTCAGTCGTTAGTGCCGTTACCGTCAACGGAGGGATTCTCGGCGGGACGGGGTCGATTACCGGCACAGTGACGGTGACATCCACTGGTAGCGTCGCACCCGGCTCCGGTGGGGTGGGGACGCTCTCGATCGATGGAACCATGGATATCTCGGCGATGGCTGTTGGTGCCACAAGTAATCTGGTTTTCGACCTGGCCACGATCGCCGCGAGCGACAAGATCGCCGTTACGGGTGCGTTGACGATGGGTGATGGAGAATTGGGGTTCAGCGATTTCACTTTCTCAAGCTCCGGTAGCCTTGATTCCGGAACCTATAAGCTGATCACCAGCGGGGGAATAACCAACACGCTCAACAGCACCAACTTTGTCGGTACGGTGGGGTCCCAAAATGTAACCCTGCAGATCGCCGGAAACGATCTTGAGCTTGTGGTTGCCTCGTCGGGTACCGTGTTCAAGTTCCGGTAAGCTTTGTTGTAAGCTTTGCGATCTTGGGATCTTGAGGCGGGGACGCCGAACGGTAAATATTCTCACTGCGCGAAGGTCGCCAAGCTGGTCCTCTGACAAAGGTTAGCGGAAGGAAATGCTTTGAGCCTTGGAGTCTTTGAGGTTAGATCGGCTGTTGGGTAGTCGGGAGCGAATGAATTTCCGTAACCGCGCCGGGTGCGGGTGCCGATCATTGTTTCTCCGTCGGGATCACTTCGTTCTGTCAAGGATTTCGCCCCAGTTGTTGGTGGATTGTCGCGATAGCAGACAAAACTAAACGCAAAAGTACTCTATCCTGGCATATCCCTGGGTGTTATTGTTTTCAATATCAGCAAGGGAGGGTTTGGGATGAGCAACGGGAAGATCAAGGCACAGGTTCGGGTATGGGCAGGGATGCTGCTTGCACTGTTGGCGGCGCTGTCGCCAGTTCAGGCCCAGGTCATCAAGGTCCAGATTTTCGGTCCGGCGGATTTGTACTCAATAAGACACAATACAGCCATACCTATGTGCCCGGAAGGGGTGGAGAACTTATGAAGAGTAAATATCTCAGTGCATGCATGGTCTTCGTGCTTATGGTTTGCTCGGCAAGAGCAAATCTCGATATTCTTGTGTTAGGCTCAAGCAGCTCGTTTTCTGATGGTAATGAATCTGGCGTGATCCAGCAGAAGGCGTTTAGTCCGATGAACGTCGCCACCCAGCTGCGAAGTATTCTTGCAGGTGACCCGGCAATCAGCGAGACGGTTAATGTCGTTGTAGAGGATATTTACACGAACAAAACCATGAATACCTATATCGGAGAGGGTGCGGCCCTCTGGAGTTTTGATTTCCGCCGCTACAGCCTAGCGCAATATTATATGTGGCCTGATGGGAAGACCAACAGGTTGGCGAACCTGCGCGGAGATGGAGGGACTAACTGGGATTACGTCGTGATCATGGAAGATCCCTACATTATGGCCAACATGCCAGGCATGTATGCCGAAGGCGTGAATCTGATTTCGGATGAGGTTGCCCAGGGGACAGCCCAACTGGTGCTTCTGGCACAGTGGCCTGAAAACAGTTCCTCATGGACAGCTACCAATTTCAACGAGATCGTCTACCGTGCAGGCAACTCTGGTGGTCTTGCCGTGGTGCCGGCCGGTAAGGCGTGGTCCACCCTTTCTCCCCAGGATACTTCCACGAGTCATCCGACGCCCAAAGGCGCTTATCTAGCAGCTTCTTGCATCTATAGTAAACTGTTTAAGCGGAATGCGGCGACCTCGAGTTACACGTATAATGATAGCATCGCAGACCACGCACTCAGCGTAGTTCTGGCAAATCAGGGCGTTTCACAGTATTCAGGAATCTACACAAACATCAACCCGTTCCAGATGAAATATCTGACCAAGCGTTACATCCGATTCAACCAAACGGGAACAAGTTCGGAAAACTGGATACAGCCCGCTCTCGAGTCGGCCATGACGCGGTGCAAAGTGACCTTCACGAAATACGCAGCCCCCGGCACCTGGCCGGTGGGGATTGCGCCGATTGATTTCAATTATGGTCGCGGCAACGACATATTCGAGGATGACAAGGATTACAATGTTGATCCAGCTTTGTACGACAGATCGTACGGATTCCCCATGCAGGATCATCCCGCTTCGGGCAACGCGACCATGCTATCTGGCATCGATAAGCGTTATGAGAACGGCTATTGGTACGAGGATGGCACAGATCTTGGCATCGCCTATAACATGATCCGGCCTGGAACCCGGGAACTGAGCCTGCCCGAGGATGTCAGGTGCATCCCGATCCGGTTGATGTTTGCTAAAATGAATCATCTCAGGCCGGGGATGAGTGCCTGGAGGGACTACTGGCACATGTCCTATTACCTTGACGAAGCTTCGGGGACATTCACGTACACCCTACTCTCCGGCCGGTGTCCGGTTGATCCTGAGCCGACGCCTGTAGATACAGACGCCTGGTACAGGTGGCTGGGACGAAAGACCGGGTACGAGACGGCATGGCGCCTGTCTCATCTCACAACACGGGTACCTGGTTTCCAGGTGATGCCTTCATCGACAACCGCCTTGACAGTCGCACCCGCGACACGCGGAACGAATACGGTGCTATTTGTTTTTCCGCCCCAGAGCAATGTCACGGTCCAAGTCACGGTGGACAATCCCAAAGCTGTGATTGTGAACCCGCATTCGTTGACCTTCACGACAAACAACTACAATCAGGCGCAGACGGTCATTTTCACGGGCCTGCCTGGAGCGACTAATAGTGATGCCTTTAATTTGCAGTACAGCACCTCGTCCGGTGATGAGGTCTATAATGGTCTATCCGACTCATGGGCATATTCAACGGTACGCACGGTGACGCAGGCGACTGTCTTGAGCGAAAAGGGAACGAATTCGGTAACGTGTGGGAAGAACACGCCTCTTACGATTCATACCGGCTTAACCGGTATGGCGTCGAGCAACACGGTATTTGCGGGACCGATCAACGGTTCAATGTCCTGGTCGGGTACAAACATGGTGTACACGCCGGCTGTTGCGTACCTTGGCGCCGACAGCTTTGCCTATGCCGTGAATTACGGAGGCACCGTTACGCGCGGGTATGTGATGATCACCGTAGTTCCTTCGTCGAACGAGGTCCTGACGGTGGTATCCCGGTGGGGCGGGGCAAGTCCCGGTACAACGCTTACTAATTCGGGCTCGGCGTTGAGTTTCTTCCTGACGAATTCCCCGAGCGTCAACGGAACTACGCAGTACGTAGCCAATGGCGGAGCCGTTGTCGGGAACGAATATGTCCAGGTGAACCCGACGAACATCACGCTGACATTGACAAACAGTGCTACGCTGACCTGGGCCTGGAGCACGAACTACTGGCTGGCCTTCGTCACGAACGGGGCGGGTTCCGTTAACGGGGCGAGCGGTTGGCAGGGCGCTGGCAGCAACGTGGCGATCACAGCCACCGCATCAAACTTGTGGACCTTTACAGGATGGAGCGGCGATACGGGTAGCTGCAGTATTGCCGGCAGTGTAATCACGGCGCCAATGACCCAGGCGCGAAGAATCACTGCAAGTTTTGTGTCGATGGTTCCACTCGTAGTGAACAATTCCAGCGGTGCGATAAACCAGGGCTTGGGTTCAGCCACACTACAAGGGCTGCAGGCGTCCGGGGGCGTAGCGAATGCATGGATTTGCTGGGGTGATAATGATGCTGGCTCCGGCAGTACCGGTGCCTGGGATAAGGTAGAGGCCGTGGGGGCCGTGAGCCAGGGTGTTGTCTTTACAGCTCCGGTTGCAGGACTTGCCACGAACAGAACCTATTTCTATCGCTGCTTTGTCACCAACGCAGCCGCACAGGCCTGGTCCGCTTCGGCCTCCATCTTTAATGCCACGCCGGTTGCCGACGGCCTTGTGGCGATAAATTCAGGCGGCACCGTTACGAACTATACACTTAACGGAACGAACTACTTGGCGCACATATTCACCAACAGCGGCACACTCACCGCTCTGCTCAGCAGCAATGTCGAAGTGCTGGTGGTGGCGGGTGGCGGTGGTGGCGGCGGCGCTAGCGGTCCTTACGGCAGCGGCGGTGGTGGCGGCGGTTTGATCTACTCGAACGCGTATCCGGTGGTTGCAGGTAGCAATTACACCATCATCGTCGGCGGCGGCGGAGCGGGTAACAATAACGGTGTAGGCGCAAACGGGACGAACTCAGTCTTCGGTTCATTGACCGCCCTTGGCGGCGGTGGCGGCAGTAGCTGCGTGACAAAGAGTGGGAGTAACGGTGGTTCCGGCGGTGGCGCATACATCGGCGGCACCGCTGGCACGGGCTTGCAGCCGGGCAGTGCCAGTGGCGGCTATGGAAATAATGGTAGCGTCGGCAGCACTGACCGTGGTGGTGGCGGTGGCGGTGCCGGGACGACTCTTCCCAATATTGATGGCGACGGTGGTTATGGTCTGGCGTTTTCAATATCAGGGTCAAACGTTTACTACGCTGGCGGCGGCAATGGGAATTGGTCGACCACAGTTGTGCCCGGCGGGGGAGGAATTGTGAATGCATCTGGCGCGCCCAATACCGGCGGTGGCGGTGGCGGAGCTAGCGCTGGGAACCCCGGCTCCGGAGGATCGGGCATTGTGATGGTGAGGTATGTGTATGGCGGTAGTGTCATCCAGAATCTGGCTCCGACCGGTATCACTAATAATGCCGCCAGTTTGAATGCGGTATTGTCTGCCGCTTCGACGAACTATGCCGTGACGGCATATTGGGGCACTATTGACGGGGGTACAAATTCGGTCGCGTGGACCTATAGTGCGTTAGTTGGTTCCTGGACCAATGTGGCCTCGGCCAATATATCGCATCCTCTGACAGGCTTGGCGGCCGGCACGACCTACTGCTATGCACTCAGGGCGGTGAACTCTGAAACGAATGTGTGGGCGCAGCCGAGTTGGCGGTTCACGACACCGGGCGTGGCATCGGTGGCAACGAGTAACGCTTATCTTGTCGGTCTTGTCCCGGGCAGCGGGACTTTGAATCCGTCTTTTGCCAGCAATGTCTTCAGCTACACCGAAACGGTTCCGTGCTCAACAACCAGTATGGTTGTCACTCCCATAGCAGCCGAGCCCAGCGCAACGATAAAGGTCAACGGCAGTGGTGTTCCTTCCGGCAGCCCTTCCGCGGCGATCAGCCTGAATGCCGGCACCAACTTGATCAATGTGGTTGTTGTCTCCCTGGATCAGACCGCGACCAACAGCTATGAGTTGACGGTCGACCGTGCTGCCCCTGGTTTCCCTGTCGTGAACAATTCCGGCGGCGCAACTAACCAGGGTGCGGGTTCTGCCACGCTACAGGGACAGCTGACTGCCGGAGGTGTGGCGGATGCCTGGATCTGCTGGGGCGACAATGATGGCGGCACCGGCAGTACCAGCGCGTGGGATTATGTCCAGACAGTTGGAGGTGTTCTTCAGGATGCTGGCTTTACATCACCGGTTGCGGGTCTTGCCACAAACAAAACCTATTTCTACCGCTGCTTTGTTACCAACTCCGCCGGACTGGCCTGGTCAGTTTCGGCCTCCAGCTTCAGCGGGACACCGGCAGGCGACAGCGGTGGCAGCGGCCTTGTTGCGACAAATTCAGGCGGCACGGTTACGAACTATACACTTAACGGAACGAACTACATGGCGCACATATTCACCAATACTGTCGGTATCGGCACATTCGCTGTTGCGGCTGGTGGCGACGTCGAAGTGCTGGTGGTGGCGGGTGGCGGTGGTGGCGGAGGCGTTTACACTTACGGCAGCGGCGGCGGTGCCGGCGGTTTGATCTACTCGAACGCATACCCAGTGGTTACAGGCAGTAACTACACGGTCACCGTCGGCGGCGGCGGAGCGGGTAACAATAACGGTGTAGGCGCAAACGGGGCGAACTCAGTCTTCGGTTCATTGACCGCCCTTGGCGGCGGTGGCGGCAGTAGCTGCGTGACAAAGACTGGGAGTAACGGTGGTTCCGGCGGTGGCGCATACATCGGAGGCACCGCTGGCACGGGCTTGCAGCCGGGCAGTGCCAGTGGCGGCTATGGGCACAATGGTAGCGTCGGCGGCACTGACCAAGGTGGCGGCGGCGGCGGTGCCGGGACGAATCTTCCCAATAGTGCTGGCGACGGTGGTTATGGTCTGGCGTTTTCAATCTCAGGTTCAAACGTTTACTACGCCGGCGGCGGCAATGGGAATTGGTCGACCACAGTTGTGCCCGGCGGGGGGGGAATTGTCAACGCAGCTGGCGCGGCCAATACCGGCGGTGGCGGTGGCGGAGCTTCCGGCGGGACCCCCGGCGCCGGCGGTTCGGGGATTGTGATTGTGCGGTATGTGCCTGGCGGCGGCAGTGTCATTCAGAATCTTGCCCCGGCCGGAATCAGTAGCAGTAACGCCACGCTAAATGCGGTATTGTTGGCCCCCTCCACGAACTATGCGGTGACCGCCTACTGGGGCACTACGGACGGCGGCACCAATGCCGGGGCGTGGACGAACAGCGTGTTATTGGGTTCATGGACCAACGTCGCCTCGACCAATATCTCCTATACGCTGACAAGTTTACCGGCCGGTACAACCTGCTACTATGCCTTCCGGGCGGTGAACGCTGAAGCGAATGTGTGGGCGCAGCCGAGCTGGCAGTTCATAACGCCGCTGGCGGGCGGGGATTTCATTACGGATTTCGACGGTGACGGTATGCCGGATGACTATGAAACGGTTAACGGGTTGAGTTCGACTAATGTCGCGGATGCCCTTTTGGATGCGGATGGCGATGGTTTCCTGAACCTCTATGAATACTGGGCGGGAACGAGCCCGACCAATGCGGCGAGCGTCTTGCGGATCACGGCGGTAGCGACGACGAATGACGACTTCCGGATCGGGTTCAGCAGCAACCAACAGCTGGAGCGCTATTGTCACCACGAACGGTATGCATGACAACGGGGTGATCCAGGTCGTGGATCCCGCCCCACCCTCCCTATCCAACCAGTTCTACCGCATCCGCCTGCTGCTGTAATCTTGACGCATGTACCCCTGCTCTGGTAGCGTTTTGAACAAGCATGCCCAATGAAAAAAAGAAAAAGAAATGGCGGGTGCGTCCTCGGGTGATCGTTTCATTGCTGTCCCGAGCCCCCCTGAATGCGATTTTGAAGCTGGCTACGGAATGGGGCTGGGATCTGCTTAGCCTCGAATTTACCCGCGGGGCGATTCCTAGGAATCCGTCCCCGCAGGGTGCTTTTATTGATTGCCTGCCGACCGACCCATTGGCGCAGCATCTGCTGGAAATAGGCTGTCCTGCTGTCCGTCTAGGGCGGGCACCCCATTTCAATGATCATCTTTTGCCAGCGGTTCTTCCGGATCACGCGGCGACGGGGGTGCTGGCCCTGGAGCATTTCGCGGAGCGGGGGTTCAGGGATGTAGGCTTTCTCGCATATGATCCGTCCAATCCCTGGGATGATGCCCATCCGCTGTATGTCGCGTTCAAAAAGCGGGCAGGTGAGCTAGGTCTTGGTTTCTACGTGCATGAATTAATCATGGGGGAATACGCGAACCCGAAGGGGGATGCTGATGATGCGGCAAAGTACGAGCGGCGAGTCGGGGAGATTGGGAAATGGCTGGCTTCGCTGCCGAAGCCTATTGGCATGCCAGTATCTGCACCATGTGCATGTCGGTTGGTTTGGCCGTGCCTGAAGAGGTTGCCTTGCTGGGCGTCGGCAACGATGCGATGACCTGCGAGCTCTCGCCTGTCGCCTTGTCGTCCATTGACACCGCAGCGGATGAGCGGGGAAGGCAGGCGGCTATCCTGTTGCGGGGCCTGATGAATGGCAACACCAGCCCCTCGCAACCGATCATGGTGCCTCCGGCGGGCGTGGTGGTGCGGCGCAGCACCGATGTGCTGGCCGTGCCTGATCCCGGGGTGGTTCGGGCGATGCGCTTCATATGGGATCATTTCGATCAAAACCTGTCGGTGGATGATGTGGCTGGCGCGGTCGGACTGTCACGTCGCAAGCTTGAGCGGGCCTTCCGCATTCATCTCAAGCGCGGCGTGAATGCCGAGTTGCGGCGCAAGCGGTTGGAGCGATTCCGTGAGTTACTGGAGACGACGGACCTGAGCATCTCTGCTATCGGCACCCTTGTAGGCTACCGATCCCGCGACTACTTGCATATGAGTTTTCGCAAGACTTATGGCGTCAGCCCCGGAGAATATCGAAAAACGTTGAAGGGGCCGTTGAGTCCCTCCGTGCCAGCGGCCGCGGTTTGAGCTTGAGGTAGTCATTATTGTCGCAATACAGGACAAGTCTCGACCGCATAATCACTCTTTCTGGTTATCTGTGGAGTGGGTACAATTTCACTAGTTATGAGGCGTGGAGTGGTGAATTTACCCTGCTTTGTAAGGTCTTGATGATAATAAATGTTGATTGCCGGGAGAACCATAATGAGAAAACAGGTTGTTGGTTTGTTGTTGTTGGGAGTCGCAGCCACTGGGGCACGTGGCGAACTGGCGGGGAATACCAACGCTTCCTTTTATAGCGATTTGTCGCTGTTCTCGACCCGGGCGGACGAAACCAAGGCGGTGCAGTCGATTGACCGGCTCGGGCCGGTGGGGATCGGTATCGAACTGCATCAGCCGAGGCGACCGGTAAATTCAAAGCCGGGCAGACCATCGAGACCATAAACGGCCATAAACTGCGGGATATTGACCCCCGTATTCAGCTCGGCGGCATTATCACGCAAGCCGAGGCTACGGACGGCAAGGTCAGGTTTATGATCAGGGACGCGCAGGAGACTGCCGCGCAGGAGGTGGTCGTTGCGATTCCGGTGCTCGGCGCCTACAGCAAGACGTGGCCGTTGAACTGCCCGAAGTCGGACAAGATCGTCCGCAACATGGCCGATTACCTGGCAAGGACGGGCAACCATGCCGGCTTCGGCTACGACCTGGGTTTGCTGTTCATGCTCTCGACGGGAGAGGAGAAGGACTTGGAGGTCGCGCGCGGCTGGGTCAGGGAGGTGGTGGCCAAGACCAAGGATTCCCCGCAAATCAATACCGCTCCCTGGTTTGCCGGTTGGAGCGGTATCGGGTTGTGCGAGTATTATCTGCGGACGGGAGACGATTCGGTTCTCCCGGTCATCGAGAAGTTGGCCGACTATCTGAAGCGCACGATGTACAACAACGGCTGGAGCTGCCGTGGCGCCGTGGAATTCAACTACTATTCAGGCGGACTGATGAATGCTGCCGGAGTGCATTGCCTCACCACCCTGCTGTTGGCGAAGGAGTGCGGGGTCAAGGTGGACGAGTACACGCTGCAGGCCTCGCTCAGGCAATTCTACCGTTTCGCCGGCCATGGGAACACGCCCTATGGCAATCACCTGCCCGAGTCAGGGTTTGTGGACAACGGCAAGGTGGGCGGTCTGGCCTTTGCCATGGCGGCGGCGGCATCCCTGACTCCAGAGGGAGAGGACTCCACCTACGCCAAGGCGCGGGACATTTCCGCGGTGAAAGGGTTTTATTCCACCTCGTGGATGTTGCACGGGCATACCGGCGGCGGCATCGGCGAGATCTGGCGTAGTGCCGCGATGGGTCTGATGGTTGACAAGACGCCGCGGAAATACCGCGAGTTCATGGACAACCGGATGTGGCACTACGAGCTGTCCCGCCGATATGACGGCTCATTCGGCATCCTCGGCGGGGAACGCTATGACGCCGATGGTGCCTGGGGGAATGCCTACCCCCTGACCTACACGATCCCGCGCAAGACCCTGCGGATCAGCGGTGCCAAGTCCACGAAATTCAGCAAGCCCTACAAGCTGCCCGAGCGACCCTGGGGCACGGCGGCGGATGAGGCGTTTCTCTCCCTGTCACCAGCTCCCGACAAGGATGGCAAGGCGCAGGACGTGGACGCCGAGAGGCTGGCGACCGATGCCGGCGCACCCATCATGTGGAAGATCAACGATACCAATTTGACGGACGAGGTGTTGCTGATGTATTGCCGGCATCCTGAGCAGGGGGTTCGGGAGATGGCATATGGCACCATTCGTGGCCAGAACCGTGATTGCCTCATCGTGGAATTGCTCAAGGACAAGGATCCGCGGGCACGGCATTCGGGGGCCATGGTTGTCAGCCTGTTTGCAGCGGGAAAGAACCGGCCCGCCGAGCCCGGGCGCATGACCGACGAGATGGCGCAGTTGCTTGTCGGGATGGTGAATGATCCGGCTGAATCGTTCTGGGGGGTGCGCAGCGCGCTCGTCGCGCTGAGCATCGCCCGTCCGGAGTTGCTGGCCCCGCATGTGGACCGGCTTTGCCATTGGCTGCAGCAAGATGAGTGGTGGCTGCAAAGTGCGGCCGTGAGTGCGGTTGCCGTGATAGCCGTGGACGAGCGGTTCTACAAGCAGGTATTGCCGGTGATCGGCCAGATGGTGGCGTCCAACCAGGTGATGTCGCTGGGCACCCGGTGGAGTGTGATGGGGCAGTTGGCATCCAAGCTCAAGGAGGCTTCGCCGGACGTGCAGGCGTTGGCTGTGCAAGTGCTGGGGGACGCCTACGCGAAGACACCGGCAAAGATGACTGCCCCAGGTGGAATGAACATGGATCCGGGTGCCGAGGTCCTGACGGAGGAGCAGGCCCAGATCCTGGCAGGAATTCCGGGCGGGCTTGACGAGCTCTACAAGCGCGCTCATGAGCGCTACCCCGGCAAGGCACTGCCACACCAGAATATCTTCATGACGGCCGACCCGGCCAAGCTCAGTGGCGACCTGAAGGCGGCCGTGACCCAGTTGATCCGTGAGCGCGTGATCCCGGAGTTCGTCGGCGCGGCCAATCATATCGCCTCGAACCGCAAACTGCTGCTGGACGAGGCCACGAGCGCCGTTCCGTTCGTCTGGAACTTCTACTATGGACGCCCCAGGATGGAGGATCTCTTGGTAATGTACAACGGCATCGGTGTGCACGACTATGACTGGCACGATTTCGGGCCGGAGCCGAGCAAAATGGAGTGGGACTACTTCTCCTTCGATCCGCCGGAGGCAAAACTCCCGGGCACCGGCACACGCTATCGCCCGGTGACCTGTCCTGCGGGTATGACCAACTGGGTTGCCGTTGATTTCGACGCGGGAAAAGCGGGATGGAAGCACGGACTTCAGCCATTTGGCCAGGTCAACGGCAAACTTGATACCACCGCCGGCAAGTGCCCCCTTCCCGTTGATTTCTGCCGTTGCGGGTACCCCATGCAGACACTCTGGGAGAAGGAGGTGCTGTTGATGCGCGGCGTCTTCGCGTTCCCGAAGTTCAAGGAAGGCTGCCGCTATCGGATTCTTGTGGGCGGCATGTCGCACGTCAACGCCGGGGAAGGTTTCCGTCTCTATGTGAACGGCAAGCCGATCTTCGAGCGTGGCACTGGAGTCGGCAAGCGTGAGGGGGCAGCGCCGATCGGCAACGACATCGACAAGGCCTGGTGGCCGGAGTTCGAGAAGCCCGTGACGATCGCGGCCACGAGTTTCCTCCAGGTTGAAAATGGCGGGAAGCAGAAAAACCGCTTTCTGGTTTGGATCCAGGAGATGAAGGCACCGCCGGTGGAGCAGTTGATCAGGGACTCCGCCAAGGTGGCCCTGCGGATGGAAGGTTCCTGTATGACGGCAAGTTCATGGCGAACAAAACCGTGCAGGGATCATGGACGGTGGTAGCCCAGGTAGCCTCGATCGAGACATTCAAGGTGCCGTCGGCGAAGCTCGATCCGACATCGGTTCCCTTCACGACGGTCACCTTCAAGGACGGCGGCGAGACGGATAGCCCGCTGCGAATCTGGTCAGGTAATATCCTGATGAACCTCGCCCGCAATGAGGCCTTGACGATGACGCTGAAAGCCGTGGACGGCGGGGAGTATCTCTTCGTCGAGGCGGGCGGCTTCAGCGAGAAGAGTCCGTTTGGCTGGAAGTCGCCGCTGCTAGTGATGAAGAAAGTTCAATGACGAAGGAGAGTGATATGACAAAGATATGTAGAAGAGGATCAGTGCTGGTTGCGATCATGGCGACCATTCATCTTGTCGCGGCGCAGGCGGGAACCGTCCCGCTTGACCTGCCCAAACCCGATGGCAATCCGGGCAATCCGAAGAAGCCAGTCAAAGTCTACATTCTTGCCGGGCAGTCGAACATGGTCGGGATGGGCGATATCAGTGGTGCCCGGCCTGTGTATTCGAGCGTCTTTCTGTTGGCGGATCCGGCGGTCATTCCCGGCCCCATGCCGGTCGGGGGTTCGGCCCTCGCCCGCCATGGTGTGTTCGACGCGAGAAAAACGGGGACGTTCTAGTTAATATACTAATCATTAATTGTTTATGATTTAATTGACACACTTCATATAAGGGCGGCCGCGCTTTACCCGATGTCGGCCGCGTTCCATTCTGCGTGAAATAGCGGGATCCTCATCGTCCTGGATAATACACTGCCGATTCAGATCTGGACATGCAATCGGGCTAGAACATCAACAGATGTGTGTCAATTACATTATAAACAGCTATACTCCAATAACTTACCTAGAACGTCACCGTTTCATTCCGGATTGATCAAGGGTGTCAATTACATCACAACCAACTAGTTATCAATTACTTGCCTAGAACGTCCCCGTTTCTTCTTTTTTTTAGTTACGACCCCTATTCCCATACGTTCGAAAGAGGTGTCGCGTTCCGCTTGCCACAGCAGCCCAAGATGAGGCGACGACATTCAATTCCGGTTCACGCGCAGCTGCAGGAAGCCTTGGCTGGTCTCCGAGGCGGGTGCAGTCGAGCGGACGATGATGGTTTCCACGGGGTTGCCGGTGCGACTGACTTCTGCACTTGTCGCGGTCACGGGGACAGTGGTAGTGGCGGAGTAGCTCGAACCATTTACCCACACCGCAAGATTGCTGGACGTCAGCACGGTGAAGCGTGCGTCGGTGGCGGCGAGGGCGCGGTTGAACTGGATGGCGAAATAGTTCGTGCTGCTCACGGTCACGAATTCTCCGAACGGCTTGCCGCTGGCGTCGGCAATGTGCGGATTCAGGCCGGAAGCGTACTCGACAAAATTCACGCAACCGTCTGCATCCGGGTCGGCGTCGGCGGCGGAGAGCAACGGGTTGGCGAAGCTCGCACCGAATTGCCCGAGAGCCCACAGGTCATACGGCGTGCTGTTGTTCGTGCTGACGACGAGAGAAACCGTGGCGACGTTGCCCGTCGTGCTGCCCATGACGGCGTAAGCAAAGCTGTCCACGCCCAGAAAGCCCGGGTTCGGCACATAGGAAAACCCGCCGTTGGTCTGGAGAAAAACCTGGCCGTTGAGCGGCGGCGCGATGAGTGTGGCGGTAAGTGCATCGCCGTCTTCTTCGGTTGTGGTGGTCAATGCGCCGGCGGCTGCGCTCGTCACGAGCGGCCCAGTCGCATCGAGTTTTAATCCGCGTGACAACGGAGCGTCGTCCACGGGATTGACCGTGACCGTGAAGCTCACGTTGGTGGATGCAAGGCCGTCCGAGATCGTGAGCGTAAGATGCGCGACTCCGTACTGATCGGGCGTAGGTATGAATTTCAGCGAACGCCCGCCTGAACCAGCCGGAGACGTGGTCACCCGCATACGGCCCTCGGGCAGCAGCGTCGGGTTGTCCGATGATAGCAGCAACATAATTTCGCGACCCGGCGATTGCACATCACTGAGGGTGAAGGTCACCGAGCCCACCTCGTCTTCGTTCATCACCACATCGGCGATGGGGGTGCTTGTGGGTGGTGTGTTGTTGATGTTGCCAGTGAAAATACGACCAGTGGTGTCGGCTGAAATCGTAACAGGATTCGCGGGAAACATGATCCCGTTGCCTGTTGCTGTCATGTTATAACTGCCCGCCGGCACGTTCGGGATGGTGTAATTACCCGCGCTGTCCGTCCACGCCATGAGATTGCTGGTGGCGTTGACGCGGATTCCTTCCTGCGGCAGGCCGGCCATGGTCACGCTGCCGCTCACTCGGAAATCGGTCGGCGCCCCGACGCGCACAACGATTTGAGCGCTGGCCACACCCCCTTTCATGTCGCTGACTTCGCAACGCACGACGTAATCGCCCGGGGCCGACCAACTCTTGCTGATCGCCGGGCCGTTGGTGCTGAACCAATTCCAATCGCCAAAACTCCAGTAATAGGCCAGCGCGTCGCCATTCGAGTCATTGGCAGTGGCGGTGAAACTAACAGGAGTGTTTGCCGCAACATTGGTAGCGCCCGCCGCGAGAGAGACGGCGGGAAGTGAGTTACCAGGGAACTGCCCGAGATTCACCACCACATCCATCGCTTCGAACGTGGTGCCCGCGCGGGCGATGGGCGTGATGTGAATGCCCGCCGCCTTGTCCGACAACGTCCGCCCGATGTGCAGAGTGATGTCCGTGGTGTCGGTTGAGCCAGTCAGCAGACTCGTGCTTCCCAACGGCGTGCCCGGTGTGCAATCGAGGATCTCCGCCTGTCCGGCGGAGTTCGGCCACTGTGACCAGAGCACGCTCACGCCGTTTACCGCGTAAAGATTCGTAGTGTATTGCTGGCGATACTCGATCCAGTAATCGCGAAAGTCTTTGTTGATCCGCAGCGCGTAACGGTTCGAGACCGTGAGCGTCGGCACGTCGTGTGCCGTGAGCCGGTACACGCCGCTCGTGGTGACGATGCTGGTGTTGGTGTCGTCGATCCAGCACAGGCGATGCTTGTAGGGCGTGATGTAATGGCCGCGGGGAAATGAAGTCATATCGCCCATGACGCAAAACGGGTTTCCATAGGGCAGATCCACGCCCGGGCCAAGCGGGTCGCGGTCCGAAGTGTTCCAGCGGTTCGCGTGATCAAGGCCGAGGCAATGGCCGATCTCATGACCGACCACGCGCGCGTCGAGCGTTGGGCCGGACTGGTTAACGAGACACAAACGATGGCCGAGTGCGGCGGTGCTGTTACCGAGCCCCAGCTTGCTTGTGGGTGCGAGGTAAATGTCGAAGTCATAATCTTCCGCCTGAAAGCCCGCAGCCCGCGCCGCTTCGTGCGCCTCGACGAAAAACAGCCGAGATAGATTGGTGGTCGCGTAGTTCGTCGACGCCATGGACATCACCAACACCGGGGTGATGACCGCTTCCAGCTGGAATTGACCATGGGAACACTCGTAAAAATAATTGCTCACCGAGAGCATCGAACTGGCAATGTTGTTACTGGTGATGCCGGGAGTGTGATCTGGAAACTGGATTCGCATCACGAGCGCACGCTTGTGGCCGCGCGTCCAGTTGTCGGGCTCGAACGGCTCGCCGACTTTGTCGAACCATAGCGCGGGATCATTTTGCGCGGTGATGGAGAAACTGTTGGTCGTGCTGCCGCCGTGACCGTCGCTGACCGTCACGCTCACGACGTTGCTGTTGAAACCGGACGGCAGGCGGTTGGTCGCGACCGCGTTGGTGCTGATCAAACCATCAGGGAACAACCAACGATACGTTAGCGCATCGCCATCCGCATCTTGGGCGGCCACGGAATACACCACCGGCTGATTCCAGAGCATCGGGTTGGGCGTGGCCCGCGCGTCGAGAATGACGGGTGAAGTGTTGGCCGCGGCGACTGAATGAACCAGCGCAGTGATCGCGGTCAGGCAGAAGAAAAATTTAAAAATGAATGGATAATATATCGCTTTTTTGGCAGTACAGGCACGAGCCCGCTGAGACCGCTCAGAACAATCCTGAAACATGGCTTTCATTAGCTAGAGGATATATAAATCCGGCATGAATGTCAAGATCGCTAAAGATTGTGCGCGACGAATCGCCGGGGATCGTGTAGCTTTCAAAATCGGAATTCTTGTAACGAGAAAAAGCGGAAAGTAACAGCCTGTCGATGACCTCTTTTGACCTCATAACCTACAACTCAATCTTCAGCAAATACCCGATCGTGCCCAGCTTCACCGTCGGTAGCGTAACTACCAGTCCTTCGGCGCCCGACGTCCACGAGCGAAAACGGGGACGTTCTAGTTAAGCGAAAACGGCGAGAACCGGGACGTTCTAGGTAATATACTAATCATTAATCAGTTATGAGTTAATTGACACACTTCATATATGGGCGGCCGCGCTTTACCCGATGTCGGCCGCGTTCCATTCTGCGTGAAATAGCGGGATCCTCATCGTCCTGGATAATACACTGCCGATTCACCCTTGCATGCTGCAGGGTCACGCTGGTCAGGTCCTTGCCGCCGAGCATGCGGGCCACCTCCTCGGCACGGGCCTCGCCCTTGATCGGCGCGATCGCGGTGCAGGTGCGCCCCTCGCGCACGGCCTTGGAAACGACGAAATGCGTGCCCCCATGCACCGCGACCTGCGGCAGATGGGTGATGCAGATGACCTGGTGAGACCCCGACACCGCCGCCAGTTTGCGTCCGACGGCACTCCCCATCTCGCCGCCGAGGTTGGCATCGATCTCGTCGAAGAACAGGACCGGTATCCGGTCGTGCGCCGCCAGCACGGCCTTGACCGCCAGCATGACGCGCGAGATCTCACCGCTGGAGGCGATCGCCTTGAGCGAGCGCAGCGGCTCGCCGACATTCGGAGCAAACCCAAAATCGATCTCGTCGAGCCCCGCCGGTCCGGGCACGGAAGCCGGGGCCACGGTGATGGTGAAACGCGCATGGGCAAACCCGAGATCGTGCAACTGCCCGGTAATGGTCTTCGCCAGCGACGCTGAACAGGCGCTGCGCGCGGCAGTCAGGGCGCCGCCCGCCTTCTCCATGGCCTTGCGGGCCCGCTGGATCTGCGCATCCAGTTCGGCGATCCGCTCACCGCGGCTCTCCAGCTCGCGCAACTGCTCGCGGGCATGCTCCAGGAACACCTGCATCGCCGGGATATCCTTCCCGTACTTGCGCTTGAGCTTCTGTAGCAGCGCCATGCGGTCCTCCAGCCACTGCAACCGCTCGGGATCGGCCTCGATCCGCTGGACAGTCCCGCCGACGCTCGCCGCCAGTTCCTTGACCTGCACGCTGATGGATTCGACCTCGGCCTCCCAGTCGCGTCCCTCGGGGATCAGTCCGGCCAGCTCCGGAACCGCGCGCCGGGCCAGGGTCAGGGCGTTGAACGCGGAGGCGTCATCCTCGATCAGCGCATTGCAGATCGCGTCGCCCAGCTCGATGATCCGGGAGGCATTGGCATTACGGGTATGCTCCTGAAGCAGTTCTTCCTCATCGGTATGCGCGAGATCGGCTGCCTCGAGTTCCTTGATCTGGAAGGCCAGCAGGTCGATCCGGGCGGCGGTATCCTGGTCTGGACCATCCAGGCGCTGACGAGCCGCCTGCAGGTCGAGCAGTTGACGGTAGGTCTCGCCGAACGCAGCCAGCTCGCCATCGAGGTGACCATAGGCATCCAGCACATCGCGCTGGAAAGCCGGCACCAGCAGCGATTGGTGCTCATGCGGCCCGTGCATGTCCACCAGCAGCGCGCCCAGTTGCCGCAGCACCTGGAGCGTGACCGGCGAATCATTGACCATCATGCGTCCGGCACCCGCCGTGGCGATCACGCGCCGGATCAGCAGCACGCCTTCCTCGCAGGGTGGCAGTCCGGCGGTCTCCAGCACAGCGTCCACCCCGGCGCTGTCGCCCAGCGCGAACGCCGCCTCGACCTGGCACTGCGGTTCCCCCGCGCGGATCACCGACTTATCGGCCCGCTCGCCCAGGATCAGGTTCAGCGCGTCGGCCAGCATCGACTTGCCCGCGCCGGTCTCGCCGGTAATGACGTTGAGACCGGGCATGAACTCGACCCGGGCCTCATCGACAATCGCCAGATTTCGGATTCTTAATTGTGAAAGCATGGGGAAAGCATACAACGCCACCGAGCCAGACGCAAAGCGGAAATTTTGCGGACGGACAAGTGCTTGCCAGCGGCGGGCGTTCTGTGTTAGTTTCCGTCCTCATTGCGATTAAACCCATTTTGCTGGATTCCCAAGGGCTACCCATGGCGGAAACGAAACAGAAATACGACGAGAGCAAGATCAAGACGCTCTCCTCGCTCGAGCACATCCGGCTGCGCACCGGCATGTACATCGGACGCACCGGCGACGGGTCGCAGTACGAGGACGGCATCTACATCCTGCTCAAGGAAGTGGTCGACAACGGCATCGACGAGTTCATCATGGGCCACGGCAAGCGCATCGCCGTGAAGATCGAGAACAACATCGTCTGCGTGCGCGATTTCGGCCGCGGCATCCCGCTGGGCAAGGTGGTCGAGTGCGTCTCGGAGATCAACACCGGCGCCAAATACAACGACGACGTCTTCCAGTTCAGCGTCGGCCTCAACGGGGTCGGCACCAAGGCCGTCAACGCGCTATCGGAAACCTTCCTGGTACGCAGCCACCGCGATGGCGAATACGTCGAGGCGCGCTTCGAGCGCGGCATCCTGGTCAAGAAGAGCAAGGGGCATTCCAAGGACCGCAACGGCACGCATGTCGAGTTCAAGCCCGATCCGGAGATTTTTGGCGAGTTCAGCTTCCTCGAGGAGCATATCGCGCGGCGCATGCGTTTCTATGCCTATCTCAACGCGGGACTGCAGATCGACTGCAATGGCCAGTCCTACGTCTCGGAAGGCGGGCTGCTGGACCTGATCACCGAGGAGAGCCTCTACGAGAAGATCTACTCGCCGCTCCATTTCCGCGACACGACGCTGGACTTCGCCTTCACCCACACCAACCGCTTCAGCGAGGAGTACTTCTCATTTGTCAACGGCCAGTTCACCAACGACGGCGGCACCCACCTGAGCGCCTTCCGCGAGGGACTGCTCAAGGGGATCAACGACTACAGCAAGGGCAAGTTCGAAGGCGACGACGTGCGCGAGGGTATCCTGGCGGCGGTGGCGATCCGCCTGAAGGACCCGGTCTTCGAGTCGCAGACCAAGAACAAGCTCGGCAACACGGAGATCCGGGGCCCGCTGGTGAACCGCGTGCGCGACTGCGTGGTCGACCTGCTCCACCGCGACAAGCGCACGGCCGACAAGCTGATGATGAAGATCGAGGATACCCAGAAGCTGCGCAAGGAGCTGCAGACGGTCAAGAAGATAGCCCGCGAACGTTCCAAGGCCATCTCCATCCGCATCCCGCAGCTTAAGGACTGCAAGATCCACCTGGACAAGAAGAAGGGCAAGGGGCAGGACTCGATGATCTTCATCACCGAGGGCCAGTCCGCCGCCGGGTCGCTCGTCAGTTGCCGCAACGTGAACACCCAGGCGATCTTCACGCTCAAGGGCAAGCCGCTGAACATGTGCGACCTGAAACGCGACGCGATCTACAAGAACGTGGAGGTCTACAACCTGATGCGCAGCCTCGATATCGAGGAGCACACGGACAACCTGCGTTACCAGCGCGTGATCATGGCGACCGATGCCGATGTAGACGGCCTGCATATCCGCAACCTGATGATCACGTTCTTCCTGCGCTTCTTCGAGCCGCTGGTCGCACAGGGGCACCTGATGATCCTCGAGACCCCGCTTTTCCGTGCCCGTACCCGCAAGGAGACGATCTACTGCTACAGCGAGGCGGAGCGCGACGCGGCAACGGAGAAACTCGGGGCCAAGGCCGAGGTCACTCGTTTCAAGGGCCTCGGCGAGATCTCCCCCGGCGAATTCAAGCAGTTCATCAGCGACGACATGCGCCTGCGCCAGGTCAGCATCAAGAATGAGCACTCGATTTCCGAGGTGCTCAATTTCTACATGGGCAAGAATACCCCCGACCGGCG
>JFJP01038882.1_pt1 | contig 23553 bp, 14 predicted proteins | sample 431651 | NCBI WGS metagenome assembly JFJP01 (sample SAMN02602958, study PRJNA72255) | Microbial mat metagenome, whole genome shotgun sequencing project. | biome: fresh water; feature: sink hole; material: water; isolation source: purple microbial (photo- and chemosynthetic) mats found in...
CCATCAGCAAGGTGTTCACGCAGGTGGTAAACGGCAGGTTCCAGGTTGATATGCAATTTGAGGAAACCATTCCAAAAGGAATACGCCGCGGACAAACCCTGCAAATCCGTTTAGCGTTAAGCGACGAGAAGCAAGCGCTTCGTTTACCACGCGGAGGTTTCTACCAGCAAACCGGCGGCAACTGGATTTTTAAAGTGAGCGCCGATGGTAAAACAGCCTACAAAACCGACATCCAGCTTGGAAACCAGAATCCTGATTTTTACGAAGTATTGCAGGGCCTGAAACCAGGTGATAAAGTAATTACCAGCAGCTACGAAAACTACGGAACGATGCAGGAACTGGTGCTGAAGAAGTGAAAAGTGAAAAGTGAAAAGTGAAGAGTGAAGAGTGCGTTGCATAAAGTATTTTATTCAAGAGAAAATTCAACAAACAGTTAATCAATACTAAAGAACCACGAAAATGATAAAAATCAAAGACCTTGAGAAAATATACCGTACCGAAGAGGTAGAAACCATTGCACTGAATAAACTGTCGATGGAAGTTAAAGAAGGTGAATTTGTTGCCGTAATGGGTCCTTCCGGCTGTGGGAAATCCACATTATTGAATATTCTTGGTCTGTTGGACGACTCCGATAACGGCAGTTTCATATTCAACGGAGTGGAAGTGGGTAAGTTCAACGAACGGAAACGAGCCGAAATGCGAAAACACAACATCGGTTTCGTGTTCCAGAGTTTTAATCTTATTGACGAGCTTACCGTTTACGAAAACGTAGAACTTCCATTGATATATACAGGAGTTAAAACCGCTGACCGCAAAGCAAAAGTGGAAGCTGTGCTGGATAAAATGAAAATTATGCACCGTCGCAACCATTACCCGCAGCAGCTTTCGGGAGGACAGCAGCAACGTGTGGCTGTAGCCAGGGCTGTAGTAAACAACCCGAAACTGATCCTCGCCGATGAGCCTACCGGTAATCTTGATTCGTCAAACGGTAACGAGGTTATGGAGCTGTTAACAGATCTCAACGAACAAGGCACAACCATAATTATGGTAACTCACAGCGAACACGATGCCAGGTTCAGTCACCGCATCATCCGCATGCTCGATGGACAAACTGTTACTGAAAATATACTGGTATAATTCCGGTTTCTTCCCTTTCTCTCTTCTGCTCCACTATACTCCTTCACGGCATCACCTCCGCTCATTCCGGTGAGTGTATCCATAATGGTATTTTACAACATCATACATCACTCCATGATCAGAAATTATTTCAAAACAACGTTCCGCAACCTCTGGAAAAATAAAGGCTATAGCTTATTGAATATTGGCGGGCTTGCCGTGGGCATTGCCTGCGCCGGTTTAATTTTATTGTGGGTTGAAGATGAGCTCACATTTAATCATTATTTCAGCAACCGCGACAACCTGTATAAGATCAAGGACCGCCAGACCTACGACGGAACCACTTTTACGTTTGATGCAACGCCGGGTCCGCTGGCGCAGGGAATGAAATCGGAAATCCCAGGCATTAAAAATACTGCCCGTTCAACCTGGGGCGATAACCTGCTTTTTTCGCTGAACGATAAGGTAATTTACGAGCAGGGGAATTTTGTGGATGCGCCTTTTCTGACTATGTTCCAGCTTCAGTTTATAAAAGGAAATGCGAAGGATGCTTTTACACAGTTGCATTCGCTGGTTATCTCCGAGACTATGGCTGTTAAGTTTTTTGGTACAACCGATGTAGTGGGGAAGTCGTTGAAAGTGGATAACAAACAGGACTATATTGTATCGGGTGTATTTCAGGATCTTCCCGAAAATGTTTCATTCCGGTTTAAATGGCTGGCTTCTTTTAAAATTTATGAAGATCAGAATACATGGCTGCAGCAATGGGGCAGTAATGGCGTATTAACATTTGTGGAAACAACGCCGAATGCTGATATGAAAGCCATCAACAGCAAATTGTACAATTATGTTGAAAGCAAAGAAAAAGGATTGATTGCAAAAATGTCTATTTACCCTATGAGCCGGTGGCGAATGTACGATAGTTTTGAAAACGGGAAAGAAGTTGCGGGAAGGATTAAGTACGTTAACCTTTTTAGCTTGATTGCCTGGATCATCCTGATCATTGCCTGCATCAATTTCATGAATCTTTCCACCGCCCGCTCGGAACAGCGTTCCAGGGAAGTTGGTGTACGCAAGGTAATGGGTGCCAGTAAAGGAAAGCTGATCGGTCAGTTTATCGGTGAATCTTTGTTCCTTTCATTTATTTCAGCTTTTCTGGCAGTTGTGCTGACTTATCTGTCGTTGTCAGCGTTTAACGGGGTTGTCGAAAAGCAACTGTCTGTAAATATCTTCCAGCTATCGCACCTGGCAGCTTTGATAGTAATTGCTGTATTCTGCGGACTGATTGCAGGAAGCTATCCGGCATTTTATCTGTCGTCGTTCAATCCGGTAAATATTCTTAAAGGCATTAAACTTAAAAACAGCGGCAGTGCGGGATATATTCGTAAAGGCCTGGTAGTGCTGCAGTTTTCAATTTCTGTTATTCTAATCATAAGCACCGTAATTATTTACCAGCAGATACTTCATATAAAAAGCCGCGACTTAGGATACAATAAAAAAGACCTGGTATACACCAGCCTGGAAGGGAAAATGAAGGAACATTTCAGTGTCATAAAAAATGATCTGCAGTCAACAGGGTTTGTTCAGAATGCAAGCCTCAGCAACAACCGGGTTTTACAACTGGGCAGCAACACAGCCGATTTTCAATGGGAAGGCAAAGATCCCAATAAGCAGGTTTTAATTACCATTGAAGGTGTAAGCCCTGAATATGTTTCGACCATGGGGATGAAACTGAAAGCCGGCAGAGATTTCTACAGCGATATAAAATCCGACAGCAATAATATTATCATCAACGAAGCTATGGCCAAAATCATGAATAAGAAGGATGTGGTAGGCCGGTTGCTAAATTGGAACGGAACAAACATTACCATTGTCGGGGTTGTAAACGACTTTATTTACAACGATATGTATTCAACGCCGGCACCATTAATACTGTATGCTGATACCTCAAACACCAGCGTAATGACACTCAGGTTTAAACCGGGAACTGATTTATCAGCTGCTTTGCCTGCTGTTGAAAAAGTAATAAAAAACTATAATCCCGGCTATCCCTTCGAATCAAAATTTGTTGACGCAGAATTTGATAAAATCTTCAAAACCGAAACACTTATCGGGAAATTAGCAGGCATTTTTTCAGTACTGGCTATCTTTATTTCCTGCCTCGGATTATTCGGATTAGCAGCATATACTGCCGAAAGAAGAACAAAAGAGATCGGAGTCCGGAAAGTATTAGGCGCCAGCACTCAAAACCTGGCAGCATTGCTTTCAAAAGATTTTCTGCTGTTGGTAGTAATCTCATGCCTTATTGCTTTCCCATTAGCCTGGTGGGCAATGAAGAACTGGCTGCAGGGTTTCACATACCGAATTGATATTCATTGGACTGTATTTGTTTTTTCCGGATTTCTCGCATTGATGATAGCTGTGTTAACGGTGAGTTTTCAGGCTATAAAAGCAGCCGTAGCAAATCCGGTTAAGAGTTTACGAACTGAATAAAAGTATCGAAAAATGAAGTCTCACCAATGAAAAACAAACAATTCTGGCATCAATACATTACACATCAATAAATGTTAAAATGTTAAAACAATATTTTACAACTACACTTCGGTATCTGTGGCGGCACAGGTTGTTTACTTCATTAAACATTCTGGGGCTGACTATAGGCATTAGTGCTTGTTGGATTATATTTCGCATCGTTGATTATGAATTCAGTTATGAACGAACCTTGCCAAATAATGACAAGATTTATCGATTGGTAACAGGTTTTGTGTTTGACGAAAAAGAAAATTACAATGGTGGCGTCTCACAAGCTGTCTACCAGGTTATCCGGGAGCAGGTCGCCGATATTGAGTACGCAGTGCCGGTATTTAATCAATCGGTAAAGTTGGTTGAAGTAAATACAACTAATTCTAAACTACTGACTTTTGAAGACCAAACGGGTATAACTGCAACTGATTCCACTTATTTTTCGTTGTTGCCTTATCATTGGCTTGCAGGTAACAAATCAACAGCATTACTGGCTCCCGAAAGTATAGTTTTAACGGAAAGCAGGGCTAAGCAGTATTTCCCGGGGAAGAAGCCCGATGAAATCCTGAATCAGACAATCACTTATTATTCATACCACGACACTTTACAAAGAACAGTTACAGGTATTGTAATTGCAGATTTTGAAAATCCAACTGAATTTACTGCACAGGAATTTTGTTCCCTGCCTTCCGAAGCTTATGATTTATCTTCCTGGAATAATACCAATGGCTCTGATAGAGTGTACCTGCAAATAAAAAATGGAGCTGATCCTGATAAAATTATCAAACTAATAGATAAACTCTGTGCACAAAAGAGAAAAGAATTACATCCGGATGAATCCAATACCTTTAAATACAAACAATGGTATGAAATATTGCCTCTGAGGGAATCGCATTTTTCGACCTACATTGATGAATGGAGCGATGGCACTACTTTACGTAAAGCGAACAAAAAAGTTTTGTACGGGCTTGTCGGAATTGCGCTATTCATTATATTGCTTGCCTGCATCAACTACATTAATATGGGTGTGGCATCTATTCCTCAGCGTACAAAGGAAATCGGGGTGCGCAAAACTTTGGGCAGTCGCCGTACACAATTAATCGGGCAATTTTTAAGTGAAACATTACTCACTACTTTTTTTGCGGGAATAATGTCTTTCATGGTGAGTAAACTCGGTTTTTGGTTACTCAGCGATACTATACCGCCTGGAGTGACACCTTTAAGCAATATTTTACAACTTATAGGTTTCATCATTCTTCTGGCAATTGCTATTACAATTTTAGCCGGGCTTTATCCCGCCTGGCTTATTACAAAAGTACAAGCTGTAAATGTTTTTAGAAATACCTCGTTACGACAAAAACGCAGTTCTGGATTCAGTCTGCAAAAAACACTTATTGTTTTTCAGTTTGTAATCGCACTTGTTTTTATTACCAGTTCTTTTATTATTGGCAGGCAATTGCGATATGCTCTTACAACCGAAATGGGCTTTAATAAAGATGCGGTTGTTTTGGTAAATGTCCCATGGAAATATTCCGGTGATAAAAAATATGAGAATAAGCAATTCACATTGTTCGCGGAGCTTAAAAACATTGCCGGTATCCAAAACATCTCCCTGGGTACTGAACCTATGACAAACAATTATTCTTCAAGTAAATACGAATATACACCCGATGGCAAACAACCTGTTGAAAGGCAGGTATTTAAAAAATGGATTGATACAGCATATCTTGATTTATATGGGATAAAACTATTAGCCGGCAGAAATCTCCATGCCTCAGATACCGCCAGTGAATTGGTGATTAACGAAACTGCGGTTAAGGCTTTCGGTTTCAAATCGCCGCATGAAGCACTCGGGAAATTTATCGGTCAAACAGGTGAAAAATTACCAGTTGTTGGTGTGGTTAATGATTTTCACCTTCAGGATTTTTATTCACCCATCGACCCCATGGCATTTAGCAGCGACAAAGGAAACCTTGGCACATTCAATATCAAACTGGGAAACGATGCTTCGCAATGGCAAGCAACTATAAAAGCAATTGAGCAAAAATGGTACCTGTTTTATCCGCCTGAATCCTTTTCCTATAAATTTTACGATGAAACTATCGAACAAATGTATGAGCAGGAAAGGCAACTGGCAAAACTTATTGATGTAGCAACCTTTATTTCCATTTTTATCAGTTGCCTCGGTTTATTCGGGCTGGCAGTGCTTACAGCTTTCCAGCGTACCAAAGAAATAGGTGTTAGAAAAGTGCTGGGTGCTTCGGTTCCGGCTATCGTAAAATTATTGTCAAAGGAATACGTTGTTCTGATCGCATTAGCCATAATCATCTCAACTCCAATTACATGGTTGGCAATGAGTAATTGGCTGCAAAAATTTGCTTACCGCATAAGCATCGAATGGTGGATGTTTTTATTCGCCGGAGTTTTGGTGTTATTGATCGCATTGGCAACAGTAAGTTTTCTATCTATAAAAGCAGCCATAGCCAATCCGGTTAAATCATTGCGAACGGAGTAAAACAAAAAAGTTTACGAACCGAATAAAAAAAATGCCATGATAAAGAACTATTTCATCATTGCCTGGCGCAATTTGTCGAGACATAAGACATATTCAATCATCAATATTGCAGGATTAGGCATTGGCCTGGCGTGTGCAATGCTTATTCTTTTATATGTAAAAGATGAAGTAAGTTTCGATAATTTTCATGAAAAAGGTGATAATATCTATCGCATCGTCACACAGACAAAATATGATGGTGCTGAACATAAGGACAGCAATACAGGACTGTTACAAGGACCCAGGTTCGCAAAAAATGTACCTGGCATACAAACCTTTGTGCGTGTTCAAAGCTATACCGAAGACATAAAAAACGGCTCCGAAATTCAGTCGCAGGATCTGTTGTATGTTGACTCATCATTCTTTTCGGTGTTCACGTTTCCATTACTGAGCGGCAATGCTGCAACTTGTTTAACTGAACCTCATTCGATAGTATTGTCCGAAGATGCTGCAAAAAAGCATTTCGGCACAAAAGAGGCGGTTGGCAAAGTAGTTATGATAAGAGAGGGTGATAAATTTGTGCCTTTCAAGGTAACCGCTGTTGCCAAAAGGTGTCCGCAGAATTCATCAATCAAATTTGATGTTTTGCTGCCAATTAAAGAATCTGTGGAAGATGCACAGAATAATGATAACTGGTTTAATTTTTACCTGAACACTTTTGTAGTACTGAGCCCTGGTGCCAATATTCAGAATGTTGAAAAACAGATGCAAAAATTCTATGTTCAGGATGCGGGAGTAACATTTAAACAAATGATCGCGAAATATGGCGGCCGTCCCGATGAAACTATGGGTTCGTACCATCTTCAGCCCTATACCGATATGCATATGAATACCGAACTGCCTGCACAAAATGGTTTAGTAAATGCCAGTAACCCTATATATTCGTACATACTGTCAGGAATAGCGCTGTTTGTGTTGCTGATTGCCTGCATCAACTTTGTAAACTTAACAGTGGCCCGGTCAGTAAAACGGGCTAAAGAAATTGGCATCCGCAAAGTGGTTGGCGGCGATAGACAACAATTGATATTTCAGTTTTTAGGCGAATCATTCTTGCTTTGCTTCATCGCATTTACCCTGGCGTTATTACTGGTGCAACTGATTCTGCCTGTTTTTAATGATCTGGCCAACAAAGCGCTTGCCCTTTCATATCTGTTTGATGCAAAGTTGATTGCCATCTATTTATTGCTGTTGCTTTTCACAGGATTACTTGCCGGTTTTTATCCTGCGCTGGTTTTATCGGGTTATAAACCTGTTGAAACTTTATACAGCAGGTTTAATCTTACCGGGAAAAACTACTTGCAGAAATCGCTTGTCGTATTGCAGTTTGCATTGGCTTCCTTCCTGATTATAGGCACATTAACAATTTATGAGCAGTTCAATTTCCTGACTAAAACTGATTTAGGGTATGATGACAGCAATATTGTGGTGGTAAATGCAGATGTTACCCACAAAGACGCAGCAGTTTTTAAGGCTGAACTATTAAAAAATCCTAATATTATTGACGTTGCGCCAAAAAATGGCGGACAATGGCGTACCAGCGCAAAAATCAGTAACGATTCGTCCATTCTTTTCAGCTACGAAACGATAGATGAATCTTATTTCCAGACATTTAAAATTCCTTTGGTACAAGGTAGGAATTTCTCAAAAGCATTCCCATCTGATTCAACTAATTCAGTATTGGTAAACGAAGCGTTTGTAAAAAAAGCCGGCTGGAAAAATCCCATTGGCGAAACTGTCAATTTCTTCTATAACAATAACGAAATCTACCAGGTTGTTGGAGTTGTAAAAGATCACCATTACCTGACGTTGGACCAGAAAATCGGCCCCCAGTTATTTACCATGAAGCATGACAACTGGTATGGAAACTTCAATATTAAGATTAAGCCTGGTTCTGAAACTGAAAGTCTTAAATATATCCAAAAAACATTCAGGCAGACTTTACCGCTAAGTCCTTATTCCTATATCTTCAAAGATGATCAGCGAATCAGTGATTACGAGTCTGAATCCAAATGGAAACAGATCATTTTCTTCGGCGCGGTTTTAACCATCTTTATTTCCTGCATCGGGCTTTTCGGATTATCGGTTTTATCAGCCGAAAAACGAACAAAGGAGATCGGAATCCGCAAAGTGCTTGGTGCATCGGTACACAGCGTTGTTACAACTCTTTCGAAAGATTTCGTAAAACTGGTCTGCATGGCACTGGTAATAGCTGTTCCGTTGGCCTGGCTGGCAGCAAAGCTTGTTATCCTGATCGCGATTGCTACCGTTAGTTTTCAGGCAGTAAAAGCGGCAATTGCTAATCCTGTAAAGAGTTTGAGAACCGAATAGAGAAATTAGACATGATAAGAAATTATTTCAAAATAGCTTTCCGCAACCTTTGGCGAAACAAAGGCTTTTCCGTGATCAACATTCTCGGATTGGCGATTGGAATTGCCACTTGCCTCATCATCATGCTATTTGTAAATAATGAGCTGAGTTACGATCGCTTCAACAAAAAGGCAGATCGTATGGTCAGAGTTTATTTCCAGGGAGATGTTCAGGGCGAGAAAATGAAGGAATCAACGGTTATGCCGCCTGTGGCCCAAACGATGAAAGCAGATTTTCCGGAAGTGGAAGAGGCCACCCGGATCCGTGATTACGGAACGCCGAAACTTGTTTATGGAAATAAATCGTTCAAAGAAGATGCTTTTGCTTTTGTAGATTCCAATTTCTTCCAGGTGTTTACACTGCCTCTTTTGCAGGGCGATGCCCGGACAGCCCTGATCGAACCCAATACCGTTGTGATCACGAAGGCTGTGGCGCATAAATATTTCGGGAACGGGGACGCAATGGGCAAGATTATCAGCTTTAAGGACGGGAAAAATTCTCCCTGCAAAGTCACCGGCGTTATTGAAAAAGTGCCAGTGAATTCACACTTTCATTTCGAGCTTTTTGCTTCCATGGCAAGTTATCCCGAGTCGAAAGAGCCTACCTGGATGTACTCGAATTTTTATACGTACCTCGTGTTGCAGAAAGGTTTTGATTATAAGAAGCTGGAAGCGAAATTACCAAACCTGGTCGAAAAGTATATTGGTCCGCAGATGTTTAAGACCATGGGAATAACAATGGCCGAATTCAAGGAAAAAGGAAATGTCCTCAGTTTTCATCTGCAACCACTTACTGATATCCACCTCCATTCCGATTTTGCCAGCGACCTGAGCCAACCTGGCGACATACGCTATGCGTATATTTTCAGCGCAATTGCTTTATTTATGCTGCTGATCGCATGTATTAATTTCATGAATCTGTCCACCGCGGCTGCATCAAAACGTGCCCGCGAGGTGGGAATACGTAAAGTCCTTGGTTCCGGGAAACGTGAGCTTATTCAGCAGTTCCTTCTCGAAACCATTGTTATCACTGCAATAGCGCTTGTGTTGGCCCTGGTTTTAATCTATTTGGCTTTGCCTGTTTTCAATAACCTGGCAACACAAAACCTTACACTCAATTTCACTGATCATCCGCTTTTGATCCCTGTTTTGTTGTTGCTGGTCGTGGTGGTAGGATTCCTGGCAGGAAGTTACCCGGCTTTTTACCTGTCGTCGTTCAAACCGGTGGAGGTATTAAAAAGCAAGATAAAAAGTGGCAGAAAGAGCATTGGGCTGCGAAGCGGCCTGGTAGTTTTCCAGTTTTTTATTTCCATACTACTCATTGTTTGTACTCTCGTTGTTTACAATCAGCTATTCTATATTCAGCACAAAAAACTGGGTTATGATAAGGATAAAGTATTGATTTTACAGGATACCTGGATGCTCGGAAAAAATGTTGAGGCATTCCGCCAGTCGGTAAAAAATGATCCTAGGGTTGTTAGTGTCAGTGGTTCAGGTTACGTTCCGGCAGGAAAAAGCAACAGCAATAACTTCTTTGTTTCGCCCGGCGAAAATTCCACGCAGATGATTAAAACGTTGCGGTATGATGTAGATGAAAACTATATTTCTACGCTCGGAATTCAGCTCCTCGAAGGAAGAAACTTTTCACGGCAATTCGGCACCGATTCAAGCAGTGTAATTCTGAACGAAGCCGCTGCAACTGCTTTTGGATGGAAACAGGGAGCCGTTGGTAAAACTATTTCAAGGCTCAATAACGAAGGCAGAAAGGAAGTTTATTCTGTTGTAGGAGTGATCAGGGATTTTCATTTCAGATCTTTACACGAACGCATTTCTCCGCTTGTGATGGCTTTTTCGCCCGACCAGGGAAACCTGATTGTTAAATTGCGCTCAAACGCAGATATTCCGGGGCTGACAACTTTACTTAAAAAACGCTGGACCGAAGCCGGATCTGAGGAGCCATTGTCCTATTCTTTCCTTGATGAACGCTATAACAATACGTACCAGGCTGAACAGAAAATGGGCCTGATACTCGGCATTTTCGCCGGGCTCACCATATTTGTGGCCTGCCTGGGTTTGTTCGGACTGGCAAAATTCACCGCCGCGCAACGCACCAAAGAAATCGGCATCCGCAAAGTGCTTGGCGCCAGTGTAGCGCAAGTAACCGGGATGCTTTCGAAAGAATTCCTGGTGCTGGTATTGATTTCCTGTATTCTGGCTTTCCCAGTAGCCTGGTGGGCAATGAACAAATGGCTTCAGGATTTTGCGTATCGCGCAGCTATCAGTTGGTGGATTTTCGCCCTGGCCGGGATCGTTATAGTTTTAATTGCAGTGTTTACGGTTAGTTTCCAGGCTATAAAGGCGGCTATGGCCAATCCTGTTAAGTCATTGCGAACGGAGTAAAGCAAAAGAGTTTACGAACTGAATAAAAGTAACGTTATGATCAGAAACTATTTCAAAATAGCGTGGCGCAGTTTATGGAAAAATAAAACCGCCTCAATCGTCAACATCATAGGCTTGTCAGTTGGTCTTGCGTGTTGTTTGATCATGGTTTTGTATATGCAGCATGAGTTGAGCTACGATAAATTCCAGCAAAACGGGGATCGTTTAGTCAGGGTTATAATGGAATACAGTTTCAACGGCAGTCCTGTTACAAAAGGAAATTTTACCAGTTCAAAAGTTGCTCCTTCGTTTAAGCGGAATTTCCCTGAAGTTGAAGATGGTGTCAGAATGTCCGCGGATGGCGACAGGCTTGTAAAATATGGCAAAAAATTATTTACTGAGAAGAAGTTCCTTTACGCTGATCCCGCTTTCTTCCGGATTTTTAGTTTCAGGTTAGTAAAAGGAAATCCTGCTGAAGTGCTGAAATCCCCGAATACAGTAGTGCTAACGCGATCAACAGCAAAAAAATATTTTGGTAACGATGATCCGATTGGGAAAATATTAGTCGTAAGCAGCAATAAAACGAATTTTACCGTTACCGGAATTGCTGAAGATTGTCCTTCGAATTCACAGATAAAATTTGATTTTCTGGCTTCGTTTTCTTCTTTCGGGCCAGCGCAGGAGGAAACTTATTTTAATGCCAACTACACAACGTATCTGCTTTTAAAAGACAAAAATTCAATAACTTCATTACAGGCTAAAATCGGTCCTTTTATGAAAAAGGAAATGGTAAGCAGTGAAGGTACTTACGTGAATTACGAACTGGAACCCTATACCCGCATTCATTTGTATTCGCCATACGATGCTTTTGAGCCCAACAGTAATATTACTTATATCTATATTATTGCAGGCATTGCTTTACTTGTATTAATCATCGCTTGTTTTACATATATCAATCTGAGTGTTGCCCGCTCAATTGACAGAGCAAAAGAAGTAGGCATACGAAAGGTATCGGGAGCATTCCGATTACAGATATTCACGCAATTTATTATTGAATCATTCATCATTACAACAGCATCCTTGCTATTGAGTTTTACTCTGGTAGCCGCTTTTTTGCCGGCATTTAACCAATTATCAGGTAAAAGCCTGCAGCCTTCTGACCTTACGCAGCCGGGAGTTGTCGGAGTAGCTTTGTTAATTGATTTATTCATAGCTTTCGTTGCCGGAAGTTATCCGGCCGTGATACTGTCGAAATTTCAGCCGGTTAAAGTGTTGAAAGGGGGGTTCAGAAATACATCATCGGGTTTATGGCTAAGGCAATCATTAATAATCTTTCAGTTTGTAATTTCAATTTTTCTGGTTATTGCAACCATCATTATATCAGCTCAGATGCATTATATACAGAATAAAAAACTGGGTTATGAAAGGGAACATCTGATATTGATGAACCTTGATTTCAGCATCATTGATAAAGCAGATGTATTCAAAGCGGAATTAAGGAATAACCGTGAGATTCTGTCTGTTTCATCTGCAAACAGCAGTCCGGTTGATATAGTCGGAAGTTACGTGATGAAGAGAGCAGATATGAAAAGCGGGCAGGAAATAAACACATGGGGGAATTTTATTGATGAAGAATATGTGAAAACAAATGGCCTGCAATTAATTGCCGGAAGCGATTTTACCAAACAGGATGTGCTGGATGCAAGCCACGATGATTATACGCGGAATGTTTTTCACTTTGTTATTAATGAATCAGCGGCTAAAGCATTAGGCTGGACGCCTGAACAAGCTATTGGAAAACAGATGTTCCTTGGTGACCGAAGACCTGGTGAAGTAAAAGCAGTTGTAAAAGATTTTCATTTTGCTTCTTTGCATACTCCTATTGAGCCCTTGGTACTCTTCCCGGGCAGCTGGGGAAGTACACTTATTGTAAAAGTATCAGGAAATAATTTGGCTCAGACTATCAGATTTCTTCAAAACAAATCGAAACAGTTTGCACCTGGTATCCCGTTTGAGTATCGCTTTATGGACGAAGATTTTAATAAATTGTATGATACAGAAACCCGTACAACCCGGGTGTTTACTATTTTCTCTTCAATAGCAATTTTTCTGGCTTGTCTTGGTTTATTCGGGCTATCCGCTTATTCAGCCCGCCAAAGAATCAAAGAGATTGGGATACGAAAAACCTTAGGCGCATCTGTGTCAAATATTACTTTCCTGCTGTCAGACAGTTTCCTGAAACTGGTACTCATAGCTTTTATATTAGCCGCACCGGTTTCGTGGTTTGTGATGAATAAATGGATACAGGATTTTGCCTATCGCATACATATAAGCTGGTGGATGTTTGCTCTGGCAGGATTATCGGCATTGCTGATCGCCCTGATAACTGTTAGTTTCCAGTCGGTAAAAGCAGCTACTGCAAACCCGGTAAAGTCATTGCGAACGGAGTGAAGCAAAAGAGTTTACAAACAGAATAAAAAAATGAATTATGATAGAACTAAAACACATAACCAAATGGGTAAATTCCGGCGGAAACCGGGTTTTCCTGTTACGCGATATCAACCTTACTGTTAACGAAGGCGAGTTTATCAGCATTATGGGCCCATCCGGTTCAGGTAAATCAACTTTGCTGAATGTAATCGGCATGCTGGACGAATTTAGCGAAGGAGAATATAATTTTCTCGGTCAGCCGGTGCATGAACTAAAGGAAAAGCACCGGTCGCAATTGTACAAAAGCCATATCGGTTTTGTATTCCAGGCCTATCACCTCATTGATGAATTAACTGTTTACGAAAACATCGAAACGCCTTTGCTTTATCAAAACATTAAATCCTCGGAACGCCAGGCGATTGTGGCTGATATCCTTGACCGTTTCAACATTGTCGGCAAGAAAGATCTTTTCCCAACCCAGTTAAGCGGCGGACAGCAGCAACTGGTTGGTGTAGCCCGGGCAATAGTCGCAAAACCCAAATTGATTTTGGCCGACGAGCCCACCGGTAACCTCAACAGCAAACAGGGCGAAGAAATCATGGAACTGTTTAGGAAGTTAAACGCCGAAGATGGCGTAATCATTATCCAGGCAACTCACTCCGAAAGGAACGCCGCTTATGGTTCCAAAATCATTAATTTGCTGGATGGGAGGGTTGAGAAATAATTTAATCGTGAACTTTTTGTTTTGATTGGAAATGAAGATGGTCTTACAACATTTCGTCCCTACGGGACTTTTAATGAATTTATAATCTGCTTTCTACCAACATCTTGTCCCTACGGGACAGCGCCGATAAACTATTTGCGAATGCAGCTAACAAATTGGCAGATTAAAAACAACCTCTTTGAACAAAAAGTCCCGTAGGGACGACATATTGGTAGAAAGAACGAGCCAAAATTCTAAAGTCCCGTAGGGACGATATAAAATTCTATCCGATTAAAAATGATTAATAATTATAAACTACTGTCATAAAGAATCTTAAATCAATGAAAAAAATAATTATTCTAATTCTGGTGTTGATTTGTGTAGCCTTACCAAAAACAAATGCCCAGAATTCTCCTTCCGCCGATAATGTTTACACTCTCCAACAATGCGTCGAAACCGCTTTTAAAAACAATGCAGATGTGAAACAGGCCGAACTCCTGGCGGAATCGGCACGGATAAATTACAACCAGTCCAAAACCAGTATGCTGCCCGACCTCAATGCCGGAATTTCGCATTCTTCCTACAACGGGCGAAGTATAAATCCATATACTAATTCGTATATTAACGAACAGAATAATGCTGCATCGTATTCTCTCCAAAGCAGTGTTGTTTTGTGGAACGGCTGCAGTCTTCACAACTATATGAAGCAAAATGAACTGAATTATGAAGCCGGTAAAATGGATGCCCAGAATGCAAAAGATAAAATTACGATCAGCATAATTCTGAATTATCTTTATGTCCTAAGCACTCAGGAACAGCTTAATATTGCGCTGGCACAGGTAGAAGCTACCCAAAAGAAAGTGGAACTTCTGGAAATAAAAAACGAGCAGGGAGCAATCACTCCGGCTGATCTTTACGATATGAAAGGACAACTGGCTAACGATGAGTTATCGGTGGTAAGCACAAAAAACAGTCTCGAAAGTGCAAAGCTAACGTTGGCTCAGCTGATGAATATCCCTTATTCGGAAAACATGAAACTGCTTGCCATAAGTGATGATGCATTTTTGCAACCGTATAATGCATCTATCAGCGAAGTGTATGATAATGCGCTTAATCATTTGGCGCTGGTTAAATCGGCTGATCTGAAAGTTGCCGGTGCCGACAAAAATATAAAAGCAATCAAAGGGCAGTTGATGCCAACGCTTTACCTTTCCGGTGGCATTTATACCAACTATTCGAGCACGGCAAATACGCAGGAATTTGTAAGTACCACTGATGTTCAAACCCCTGATTATGTGATGTTGAACAACGCCAAAAATCCGGTGTACACTCCGCAATCAACGTATAATGCTATCCCGATTACTTATGGAAGCCAATTGAACAACAACTTCAACTCTGCTGTAAGTTTAGGCTTGCAGATTCCGTTGCTGAATGGTTTTCAGGTCCGGAATAAATTAAAACAGGCAAAAGTAGCCCAGGAGCAGCTGACTGTAGAGGCACAGCATACCAGGGATCTGTTGCGCAAAGCAATAGAACTGGATTTTGTAAATATGAATTCCGATTATTCAGCCTATAAAATATTGCTGAAGCAGGTGGATGATTTTGAGCAATCGTTTCGTGCTGCTGAAGTGCGCTTTGAACAGGGAGCTATATCAACTGTTGATTTTGTGATCGCAAAAAATAATTTCGATCGTGTACTGATAAATTTGGTTTCGATCAAATACAATTATATTCTTCGCACCAAGCTGCTTGATTTTTATCAGGATAAGGCGCTGTGGTAGAAAGCTTGGAATTGGATTGTCTTTTGTATAAATCACAATTGCCTATCCAAACAGAAAATTTAAAGCAATCAATATCTCACACTTACAGAACTTCTTTTCACATGCATCTGGTTCATTTACAATATTTTGTTTTTTAATGATGGCCTAGTCCCGTAGGGACGGAATGTTGGTAGAAACACAAGATAACAGTATATTAAGTGCCGTTAGGTACGCTATAATCAATATCAACAGGTTTAAAAATATATCTTTCATCAAAATCAACCTCAAACTCCTCGAGCATTGAATTGTATTCTTCGGAGAAGGTTTTCTTTCTGTGATGAACTGTTTGATTCAGTATATACTGAATTATAGTCGGAACTTCTTTTTTGCTGTATGAGAACGCAGCATATCCTTCCTGCCATGAAAACTTCCCTTGAATGAACTTTTTGTCATTGATCCATTTTTATGAATTCCCCTTGATATCTTGCATCAAATCGGATACCGATTGCGAAGGTTTTAGCCCAAACAGAATATGGACATGATCAGGCATGCCTTTTATTGCTAATAATTTGTGATTGTTACGTTGTACAATCCCACTAATGTATTTGTAAAGTTCTTCATTCCAGGAATTACGGATTATACATTCCCTGTTTTGGACAGCAAAGACAGCCTGGATATGAATCTGTGTATAGGTATTTGCTATGATTTTTTATATAGCGTCCCTGACGGGACTTTTCACAAATATAATTAATATCTTTCTACCAACATCTTGTCCCTAACGGGACAAATCCGTCCGATCAGGTATTTTGGTATAAGCCAAATAAATTTCAAAAGTCACTTAGGGACGTCATGTAATTATGCCATCAAACCAATAATTCAGGGAATATCCTGGTTCAAAATCTCAAATAAAACGCCGTCCCTTCATTCACCTTTGACTGAACGGTTATGGTTCCTTTATGCACCATCATAATCTGCTTGCACAGGCTTAAACCAATGCCGTTGCCGTTTTTCTTTGTGCTGAAAAACGGAATAAATATCTGTTCCAGTAAGTCTTCCGGCATTCCTGTTCCATTATCTGCCACTTTTATAATAATCTTATTGTCGTTATCGGTGTATGCGGTTAAAACAATTTTAGGTTCAGGGCTACATTTTACAGCATCAATTGCGTTCAATATCAGGTTAATCAGAACCTGCTCAATTAAGCCGGCATCAATCTCAATTGAAAGCAAGGGATCTTTTAAAATAACTGTCATTTCAATGTTTTTCTGCTCCAGCGTGGGTTGCATAAGCCGGTGGAGGTTATCGAACAAACCGCTGATAAAAACCTTTGCCAGTGCGGCCTTCGTAATTTTATTCAGGTTGCGGTAGGTTTCGGTAAATTTTAATAAACCTTCACTCCGTTTGCGGATGGTCTCAATGCCCAGTTCCAGGTCTTCTGCTATCCCTGTCGGATCAGGAAGTTCTGTTTTAAACTGCTTTAGCCTGCCCTGCAAAGTATTTGCCAGCGACGAAATCGGTGCCACCGAATTCATAATCTCGTGAGTCATTACACTCAGCAGTTTTTGCCAGGCTTTCGACTCGGTTTCTTCCAAAGCTTCGTTTACATTCTGAAATGCTATCAATTTGAAATGCACACCCTCCGTTTGAAAAGCTGTTGCCGACAACACCACTTTCAGATTGCTCTTTTCGCGGTGAATGGTGCTGATAATTCGTTCCCCGGGTGCAAGTGCAACAATTTGTGTATAGAGCAAATGATCTCTTTTCTCCAGCGAATGAATGGTTTTCAGGTAAGGCACTTCCAGTATTTTTTTCAGCGACTCATTCATCCATTTGATTTCCCCGCTTTCAGTCTCATACGAAAGAATACCCGTATCAACCAGTTCCAGTATTTTTTGAAGGTATTGATACTGCTGTTCCTTTTCCTTGCTTACCACGCGGAAGGTGGTATTGATTTCGTTAAACCCCTGCCGCAGTGATTGCACCTCAACCGGAGCCTGTTTTACATTAAAATATTTGGAGAAATCCCTGTAATGAATGGATTCAACAAACTGCTCCACTTCGTTCTGCGCTTTTTTATGCAGACGGTAGAAATCGATAACCTGGAAAATAATCACCGGCACAAGCACCAGGTCGAAAACGTACTGTTTCTGCAAAACCGTAAATGCAAAAGCGAGGAGTGTGATTACAAGCAGCATCACTCTTAGCAAAACACCATAATCGTTTTTTCTAAATTTCATATTTGCCAAGCCTTCTGTACAAAGCTGTACGTGTTATTCCCAGTTCTTTTGCGGCTTTTGTAATGTTGCCGTTATTCTTTTCAATCACCCTTAAAATGGTGTTCTTTTCGATATTGCTGAGTTTGGTTTCGTCGTTTTCTGCTGATGCATTCTGATTGGAGGATTCAATCGGCGAGAAAATAATTTCATCCGGGGTAATTTCATTTCCGTCCGACATAATTATAACTCTTTCAATTATATACTGCAACTCGCGCACATTGCCGGGGAAATGGTATTGTTCCAGTTTTTTTAATGCGGTTTCCGAAAACCGGGTATTGGTTTTCAGGTATTTTGCCGAATATATTTTCACGAAATGTTCGATAAGCAGCCGGATATCTTCATTCCGTTTTCGTAACGGGGGAATAATAATTTCAACGGTATTGATGCGATAGACCAGATCTTTCCGGAAACGGTTTTCATTAGCCAGTTCGCTCATAGGAAGGTTGGTGGCACAGATCAGTCGTATATCTACAGGAATACTCTGGTTTGAACCTAGCCGTGTGATTTGCCGGTTCTGCAATGCAGATAAGAGTTTAGCCTGCTGCTGCAACGAAATATTCCCGATTTCATCCAGGAACAACGTTCCGCCATTGGCAGCTTCAAACAAACCCATCCTTTCGTCCTTCGCATCCGTAAACGCGCCTTTTTTATGCCCGAACAGTTCGCTTTCGAACAAAGTTTCGGTTAGCGCACCAATATCTACTTTTACAAAAGGCTGTTTTTTGCGCAGCGATTTTTCGTGGATAGCTTTCGCGATCAGGTCCTTGCCGGTACCGTTTTCGCCCAGGATCAGAATATTGGCATCGGTAGGCGCAATCTTATCGATTTTCGAAAAAATATCGAGCATCACATCGCTGTTGCCCAACAGGTCGGGATAAGAATTTTTGGATGAGCCCGAATTAGTGGAGGAAGAAGCCTGCTGCGTTTTTTTCTTTAAAATATCAGCGATAGTCGACACCAGCTTTTCGTTGTGCCAAGGTTTTACAATAAAATCCGAAGCGCCTTCTTTCAGCGATCGCACCGCCAGGTCAATATCGCCATAGGCAGTGATCATAATTACCGAAATGCCGGGCTTCATTTCTTTAATACGCTTCAGCCAATACAAACCTTCGTTACCAGTATTGATTGAGGCGTTAAAATTCATATCCAGCAACACCAGGTCGAATGGACGCGAAGTGATAAGCGACGGAATATTCTCCGGATTTTTCTCGGTAACCACCTGCTGCACTTCTGTTTTCATCAATAAGCGCACTGCGGTGAGTACATCCACATCATCGTCAATTACCAGTATGCTTGCTTTCAGTAAACTCATTTCCCAAATAATATTTGCATCAATAAATAGTTTTGCGCTGCCTTTTATTTCTAAAAACAGTTATTATGCCGGAACTGTTCAGGTCTTTACAGGCTGGTTTGGCATACAAACTTAGAAGAATCAAATTTAGGTATTTCAGGTGTATTATTTTTGGATTTGTTCTCTACAGTAACCGTTACTTTTCGGAAGTTACCGGGTGGCACAAACAAATACGGATCAGCTGCATTCTTTACTGAAATAAATGTTATATTTGGGTCAATGTAATAGAATAGTGATCATTTATATACAGGCGAAATCAAGAGATTAGTATGGGTTAGTACTAATTGTGATCTTGTTGGCTACAGGCATAAAAACCCCGGTAACTAAAATTTATGCATCAAAATGAGTGACGTAAAAACATTGCATACTGAATACATTTCCCGGATCAACAAAACATTTGATTACATAGAATCAAATCTTGAAAAACCAATGACTTTGGCTGAAATAGCGTCAGTTGCTAATTTCTCAAAATTTCATTTCAACAGAATTTTTCTGTCAATGGTTGGAGAAACTCCTTTCCAGTTTATTTTAAGAGTCAGAATTGAAAAAGCGGCCACCTTAATTTTGACCAATAACAACGAGAGCATTTCTGAAATAGCTTTTAAATGTGGTTTTTCTGATATTTCAGTATTCTCCCGGAACTTTAAAAATTATTTTCATATCACCGCTTCTCAATATAGAACCAGTAAGCCGCACAATAGCAATTTAAGTCAACAACAGAGCAATAGTCAACAAAGTAATGAGAAGCCAACACTTTATTTTTGTCCTGAATTAAAAACAATTAAATGGAGGACAACTATGAAACTTAACAAAAGTGTGGAAGTCAGGGAACTTCCTGAAATGACACTTGCCTACATCAGGCATATTGGCCCGTACAAGGGCGATGATAAACTCTTTGAGGGCATCTGGAACAGATTATTCGCGTGGGCTGGTCCGCGTGGTTTAATCGGTGGTAAAGATTTCAGATCACTGGTAATCTATCACGATGACCCCAATGTGACTATTGAAGATAAACTCAGGATGAGCGTTTGCATTACTGTACCTGCCGGAACAAAAGTTGACGGAGAAATCGGAAAGATGGAAATTGAAGCCGCAAAGTATGTTATAGCCCGGTTTGAACTTACTGCCCGGGACTTTCAGCTGGCATGGGACTGGGTTTACGGTCAGTGGTTTCCGGCAAGCGGGTATCAGCCTGACGATAAACCTTGTTTTGAAATGTATCCGGAAGAGCCAAAAGATGGGAAATTTATCGTTGATATTTGTGTGCCGGTAAAACCAATCTGAAAAAACTAAAGGGAGCCGGCCTCACGGCTGGTTCTCTTCATTTAAAAATTAAAAGAGAATGGGATATTATATTGATATAGAAAAGATAAGCATTGATGATTACAGGAGTAAATTAGAAGCTGCATATCTGCCGCCGAGCAGGATGATGCTTAAAGATAAGGCTGAAGATAGATTTGGCTACTTTAAAAGTATCGGGATTAAAAACATAAAAGAATTGCTGCTCTTACTCAAAAAGAAAGATAAGTTAGCTGAACTACAAAAGATTGACTGTTTTTCGGGCGATTATCTTACAATTTTGCTGCGGGAGTTGAACAGTACACTTCCAAAGCCAAACAGGATTGCTGACTTTGAAGGTATTTCAGAAGACACTATCAGTAAGCTTGAACAAATCGGAATTACAAATACGGAGAAACTGTATGATCGGATTGTAACCAGTGATAAAAGACATGGCCTCGCTCTTTCAACAGGAATAAAGGATTCGGATATTTTAGAATTAAGTTGTTTGACAGATTTATCAAGAATAAAATGGGTTGGTGTAACCTTCGCCCGCATGCTTTACGACCTGGGAATTGATACCGCTGAGAAAGCATCAAAATCCGACCCTGTTGATCTTCATTTCAGGATAAATCTGTTGAATAAATCGAACGGTTTTTTTAAAGGGCAGATCGGACTAAATGATATTAAAATAGTTGTCGCTGCGGCTAAAGAAATTCCTTTTGAGATAGAATACTGAAAAATGAAAAAACACCACGGTAATAACATTTGGTGCCTTTTGGAGTATATTTGACACCGATAGGGATCGGTATTGTTATCCGAATTACCTTTCCTGCTCTTCAGAGGCCAAAACCGGTAGCCGCAATTATTTATCCTCGTCAGTAAAAATTTGATGCCAAAAATACAGGAACCATAATGATAACCACAAAACTCACCCTCCACGATAAACTACCTCTTACCTGCTCACGAACCGGCACCTGCTGCCATGGCAAGAGTGTTTTGCTTAATCCATGGGAACTGATGTGCCTGGCCAGGGAGAAAAAGATTACACCAAGGGAATTTCGTAATCTGTATTGTGAGTTTGGAGGAATCCGTTTAAAGTTTAACGGCGCCGTTGGATGGAAGAATCAGCAGGCATGCAGCCAGTATATCACTGGTTTCGGCTGCAGCGTGCATTTAGGTCGACCGCTGGCCTGCCGGTTATATCCGCTTGGCCGACAGATTCAGAGTGAGAAAGTTCATTATATGCACGAAGGAAATGAATTCCCTTGCCTCGAAGGATGTCCCGAAGTTACCGGACTGCCTTATTTAACTGTAGGCGAATACCTGGCAGGACAGGTAACTGAGAAGTTCGAAATTGCACAGGATGCATATTTAGACCTTATGCAGAATTTAGCTGATATAGCCTTTGAACTACTCCTTGATACCGGCCTGGCTGAATCCGGAGATATAAAAACATTGCCGCTATGGCGAAAAATGGGCAGCGAGCTTCCGGAAGTATTAGCTGATAGAATTGGACAAGAATGGATGGATTCCCTGATGCTCCCGGAGATTTCTGATAACCTGGAAGACCCGGTTTCATTTGCCCGAAAGCATAATGAATTACTCCAGGCTAAAGCGCAGCAACAATTCGGAACCGCGCAAACAAACCAGGAATTACATCAGGCATCTGTTTTAATCATGGGAGTAGCATTGCACCTTGCCCGGGGTTTAGGTGCAAATCCCGAAACATTGGCTGAACATTGGATAACTATTGCGAAGCATCATGGCGCTGTAGAATAATATTTCCTATACTTTTTACATATGAAGCTGAACAGATTAATTATTTTCGTTTTTATTCTGCTCCTTTCCGGATGTAATAATACGGTTGGAACTATTGAACTTAAAGGATTAGTTGTTGATGAAAATACAAAAGCACCGGTTCCAAACATATCGGTTATGGTTCAGGCGCTGGAACGTTGCGAAGATGAGACCACTGCTACTTTTGCGGGTGATTTTACTACTGACACTTCAGGGCGTTTTACCTATACGCTGAAGAAAGTTAAAAATTCTTCGTTATACAATTTCCGAATTGATGGAAATCCGGCTTATGATCCTTCAAACCGGGTTTTGGGTCTCACCGAGCTTAACAGCTATGGTAAGTTTTTATCGTTTGAAATAAAACGAATAGTTGATTTTACAATGAAAATAAACCGGAACGGCAAAACTCCCTTTCGCGACACGCTCACAGTATCGTGGGAAACCAACGGGATTAAGGGTGAAACACTGTACCCGTTCAAAACAAATAATTACCAGATTAATCCTGGAAATGGTCTGATCTGGATTGGGGGAGACATAAAGTCAGAAATTAAAACGAAAGTATTTGCAGATAAAAACACAATAGTACACTGGACACTACATAGAAATGGAAAGCGCAGTGAAATTACGGATACAGTTTTCTGCGACAGAAATACAGCTAATAGTGTGTATTTAAACTATTGAAGAATTAATACAATGTGATTCGCAAATTGGTGATTATGTTTATCTTAAGTCAACAATATAATCCGGCTTTGAGATTCTAAGTAGAATAAAGCTCTAATTTTGGCAGCTTTCCATTGATTTTAAAAAAATACAGGCATTGAACCGAAACCGTTTCTTACAGTTGCTTTTCCTGGTAATTACCATTGATGCAGGGCTGGCATCGCGGCACTTTTCAGCTTATTTACCTCACTGGGTACAACTCTATTTGGGCGATGCGCTTTGGGCATTAATGGTATTCCTGCTGTTTGGCTTTATTTTTCATAAAAAAAGCACGTTATGGGTAGCCATAGCCGCGCT
>JFJP01040584.1_pt1 | contig 23551 bp, 18 predicted proteins | sample 431651 | NCBI WGS metagenome assembly JFJP01 (sample SAMN02602958, study PRJNA72255) | Microbial mat metagenome, whole genome shotgun sequencing project. | biome: fresh water; feature: sink hole; material: water; isolation source: purple microbial (photo- and chemosynthetic) mats found in...
TTGTTACGGTCAAACAGGCCGCGTGCCGACCAGTGGTGCATGGGCTCAAGGTGGATGACGACCGTTTCTGAAACGGCAACCTCGGCACCCCAGTCATAGGCCTCGACAGCAGGGGCAGGACCATTTCCCTCCAGAGGCAGCTCGTTGCCAAGGGGGACGATAATCCGTGGACGGTGGTCGTTTACCAGTCTTGCCAGCGTTGCCAGGTCAAGGTGATCATAATGGTTGTGACTGATCAGCACCACATCAATGGGCGGCAGATCGGCAAAGGCTATTCCCGGTGGGTGGACACGACGGGGACCGATCCAGGTCAAGGGGCTCGCTCGTTCCGACCAATGCGGATCGGTGAGAATATTCAACCCTTCCGTCTGAATAAGAACGGTGGCATGACCTACCCAGGAAATCCGCAGAGTTTCGCCGTATACCCTTGCCGGCGGTTTATCGTATGCCGGAAGGTCTTGGTATTCCGGCCAATATTGCCGCTCGGAGGTCAACCGCCACTTGACAAAGGCACCAAAACCCTTGTTCATCGGCTTGCCCGGATTGAAAAATCGCTCGCCATCGAAATGATCCGACACCGGCCCTTGATGGGTAACACCGCAAGCGCCGAGGGACAGGACAAGACCTCCCGCACATACAAGGGTCAGTAACGAGTGAAGCCGCATCATTGACGTCTCAGGTTAAAAGCAGGGAGTCCATGGCCAATTCTTCGCCCTGGGCCTTGTAAAACTGTTCAAGAAGATCTTTAACCGTCAGGTTTTCCTTCTCCCGTCCCGCCAGATCAAGCAACACCCGCCCCTGGTGCAGCATGATCAACCTGTTGCCGAGACTGATGGCATGCTTCATATTGTGGGTGATCATCAAGGTCGTCAAGCGACGCCCCTTGACGATCTCCTGGGTCAGGGCGAGGATCTGCCCGGCGGTTTTCGGATCGAGGGCGGCAATATGTTCGTCGAGCAGCAGTACCTCCGGCTTGATCATCGTCGCCATAAGCATGGTCAGGGCCTGCCGCTGGCCACCGGAGAGCAGTCCGACCTTGTCGAGCAACCGGTCCTCAAGGCCGAGACCGAGCTGTGCCAGTTCGGTGCGAAACCGCTCGCGATCCCGGTTTTTCACACCCCTGGCCAGCCCTCTCCGCTTGCCGCGAAGACTTGCTATGGCCATATTCTGTTCAATGGTCGCCGATGGACAGGTCCCCAGCAGAGGATTCTGAAACACCCGGGAAATGAGCGCCGCCCTTCTATGTTCCGGCCACAGGGTAACATCGCGGTCGCCAATATGTATTTTCCCGGAATCAGGAAAAAACCCGCCGGCGATGCAATTCTGCAGGGTTGATTTTCCGGCGCCGTTGGAACCGATAACCGTGACAAAATCGCCCTCGGCCAGAGCCAGATTGATGTTGTTCAGGGCAAAGACCTCGTTGACGCTGCCCTTATGAAAGTATTTAATGATGTTTTCGAGTCGTATCACCGGGCAATGAGTCTCTTTTTAAGGTTGGGAGTGACAAGTGCGCCGATTACCAGAACCGCGGTAATGAGATTGAGATCGCTGGGGTTGAAGCGGAAAGTGCCGAATTCAAGGCCAAGGGCCAGGGCAATGGCCAGGCGATAGACGATGGAGCCGAGCAGGGCGGCGATAAAGGCCCTGGCCATGGTCTGGCAGCCGAACACCGTCTCGCCGATAATGACCGAGGCCAGCCCGGCGACAATGGTACCGATTCCCATGCCGACGTCGGCCGCTCCCTGATTCTGGGCGACCAGTGCCCCGCTCAAGGCCACCAGGCCGTTGGACAAGCCGACACCTAAGATAATGATCTTATGGGTATTGACTCCTTGACTGGTGATCATCTGCGGATTGTCGCCGGTGGCCAGAATGGCCTGGCCAAGTTCCGTCCCCATAAACCAGATGATAAAGGCCAGGACAAGGGCGGCAAAGGTGCCGAAGATGACGAGCCCGGCATAGTGCGAGGGAATGCCCAGCCCGGTCACCGCATCAAAAACCGTATTGACGCCGAGCAGAGCCACATTCGGCCCGGCCATGATGCGGATATTAATGGAATACAGAGCAATCATGGTGAGGATGGAGGCCAGCAGATGGAGGATCTTGAACTTGGTGTTTAACACCGCCGTCACCATCCCGGCAACAAAGCCCCCGGCGAGCGCCAGCAGCAGCGACAGATAAGGATTAATACCGCTGGTTATCGCCACCGCCGAGATCGCCGCCCCAAGCGGCAGACTGCCGTCGACGGTGAGATCGGGAAAGTCGAGGATACGAAAGGTAAGGTAAACGCCTATGACCATGATGCCATAGACCATGCCGTGTTCGACGGCGCCGAGCGCTGCATACCAGGTCATGATGTCCGGCCCCTGTTACTCGTATACCTGGGTTGCCTTTTTCAGCATGGCGGCCGGCGGTTCCAGACCCATCTGCCGCGAATAACCGGCATTGATATGCAATTGCAGCTCCTTTTGAAATTCCACCGGCAGATTTTCCGGTTTTTCCCCTTTGAGAATGCGCTCGGCCATGACTCCGGTCTGTTTGCCGTGCTGGTAATAATCAAAGCCCATGGCGGCCACCGCTCCTCTTTTCACCGAATCGACGTCGGCGGCAAAGATCGGCAGTTTATTCTGTACTCCCACTTTTATGACTGATTCCAGGGCGGCAACGATGGTGTTATCGGTGGGGATAAAGACCGCATCAACCCTGCCCACCAGACTTTTTGCCGCCTGATGCACATCGGCGGTCTTACCGGCGGTGGCCTCAACTAGCTCAAAACCGAGTTTGTCGCTGAGGGCTTTAATCGAGGCAACCGTCGCCTTCGAATTAGCCTCGCCGCCATTATAGAGAACCCCCAGTTTTTTTATACCGCCTTTATAGGCGAGAACCATGCGCAGATGCTCCTCAACCGGCAGGAGATCGGACACACCGGTGATTCCCGCATCGGGTTTCTGCAGATCGCCAACGAGACCGGCAGCCACCGGATCGGTCACTGCGGTAAAGAGGAATGGTCTTTTCAGATCGGCAGGGGCTTTAGCCAGCGCCTGAGCACAGGTCTGGGCGCTGGGGGTGGCGATGGCCACCAGGAGATCAGCCTTCTCACCGATCATCTGCTGCGCTATCTGGGTGGCCGTACCCATATTGGCCTGGGCATTATGCACCGAGTAGGTGACATCGACCTTCTTTTCCTTGAGATAATCCTGCATACCGCGCAGCACCGCATCGAGTGCCGGATGTTCGACAAACTGGCTGACGGCAATGGTTGTTCCCTGGGCGCTCAAGCTTTGAAAACCGATGAATACGCCCAGCAAGGCGGCCATTATGTTTTTTTTCATTGATCACTCCTTTGCAAAGAGAAACTCTCTGTGTTTCTTTGCTTTTTTCATTTTTTCAGCGATTTCCACTCTGGAAATGGTCTGCCGGTAACAACTCTTTAAATGGCGGGAAAAAAGAGTCTCCACACAGAAGAAGGCATGTTCGCCTTTATGCTTCAGTGTGCACACATCTAGCCGAAAATGAGGGGAAGGTCAACGTGACTTTTGCCCTTTGCGTGGTGAAAAAAATTCTCTCTCGGGTGATGGCCATAGGAAGGCAGAGAACAAGGATTTTTGCCAGGATGAAAGACAGGAAGAGATCAACAAAAAAACCCCGTCGGCAGCCTTCATTGAAATACCTTCAATCAAGGGTTACCGACGGGGTAGGGAAAAGAACCCAGGCTCAGCGATTATTGCTGCGGTCCATTCTGGCCCATCATGCCGGGTCTACCACCCCGGCCGAATCCCGGGCCATGCCCGCCCTTGCCATGCCCCATGGGGCCGACATACTGGGAAACTCCGGCAGCCTCAGCCTTGTCGTGCATAGCTGTCCGCAGGTCAAAGAGTTCACCGGCCACCTTGGCCGCAGCCTGCGGATCCGGTTTTTCACTGTGCATAAGGGCACGTTTTTCCGCCTGTTTCATAACAATTTGCTTCTGCAGAGCCTGATTGTCCTTAAAAAATTTACTGACTTTCTCCTGGGTCGCAGGATCAAGCTGTTGCATGGTTTGCCCCTGCATCTGCGGACAATTGGCGTATCCTCCACCTCCCTGCCCCCTTCCCCAGTTTGCCGATGCGGCGGTTGCCATGGTCAATCCGGCTATCAAAACGATTGCTGCAAGTTGCTTTTTCATGGAATTTCTCCTTGTGTCTGGTATTTGTTCAGATGAACGGAATCGTTGCTGTTACCTGCGGCAGGTCCTGTCATCCAGGCCACCTCTGCCGTTTTCCTTTGCTGGGAGTAAAGCAAGTTCAATGCCAGAACAGAAAAAACATCCAACTATTTGAATTTGAATTATTTTTTTAAATATTGTAAAAACTGCCGCAAAGGCCGGACAAAACCTAGGTAAAAACTACCCACCCTTTTAGTCCCAAACCGGGTAGATACTTCCCAATGTGCTGTCTTGCCCTTCGCCGTGCCATTACCTGTGGAACAATTTTTGGAGGAATAGGATGCAATACCTCTTCACCGCTCTTTTTATAATGTTTTTTTGCCTCAGTGGTTCAGTCCGGGCAGACGATGGTAAATTGCCCCTGAACCAACGGGTCTCTATAGAAAGACTGAAGCTCATCGAAGAATATCAGCAGAGTTTGCCGCAATGCCACCGGGAAAAAAGCAAAAGTGCCAAGGATTCCTGCCTGAAGAAAAGAAAGGATCGTTTAACCAAGACACTTGAAGAAATGGATGAAAATCCCAGGGCCTACTTCATTGCCAAGGATAAAAGAAACATTCAGCCTTAAAGGTCGCCGGTCATACCGAACTCAATGGGTGCCTTGGTATAAAAAATATTCACCCCCTCTGTCTTCAGTCGGGCAAACAAGCGATCGGCATCGGCAGAGTTGACGGCCATGGTGACCGCTAAGGGCTGATCCGTCAACTCAAAGAAATGGGTGGAGCGGATGGTTCGGTCGTGACCGAACCCTTCAGCTCCGGTAATGAGAGTGGCGCCGCTGATCCCTATCTGTCTCGCTTCTTCAAGGAGCCAATGGGCGAGGGAATGTTTGCCGTGCTTACGGTCCTGCTGGGTAAAAAAGGTCAATTGATAGCCGTTCATGGGTGGTCCTTTCAAAAACGTTTTCCTAAAGCAACGCTGGCAAAGCCGAGAAGCGTCATCAGCAGCGACCCGAGGACATGGGCGGAAACAGCCAAGCCCGCCCAGAACATCCGTCCTTCCTGCAGCAGCGACACCACCTCCGCCGAAAATGTGGAAAAGGTCGTCAAACCACCGAGAAAGCCGGTAATGACCAGTAATCGCCATTCCGGCGCCAAGGCCGGATAAGCAGCAAAAAGGGCCGCGGCGACACCGATGAGATAGCCGCCGACTAAATTGGCGGTCAAGGTTCCGAGGGGAATGGCCGGAAACAAAGAGTTGAGTGAAAGTCCAAGCAACCAGCGCAACAGAGCCCCCAGCGATGCCCCGAGACAAATAGCCAAAATTGAATTCAACATAAGCCGACGGACTCCTATCCCCGCTCCTGATCCAAAATCCCTCTCAATTTGACTGCCAGCTCCTTCATGGTAAAGGGCTTTTCGATAAAGGCCACGCCTTCATCAAGGACACCATGCTGAGCTATGACATCAGCAGTATAACCCGACATAAAGAGTCGTTTTATCCCAGGACAAACGGCGAGCACATTCTTGGCAAGATCGCGGCCGTTCATCTCCGGCATCACCACATCGGTCATCAGCAGACTGATCTCCCCGCCGTGCTGCTTCGCCAAACGCAGGGCTTCTCCGGGTGTCAGCGCCGCCAATACCTTGTAACCTTCCAGGGTCAGCATGGTTTTCGTCACATCGAGAATCATCTGTTCATCCTCTACCAAAAGGATGGTTTCATGCGCGGATCTCAGGATAGGCGGTGCATCCTGCTGTACCGCAAGACCCTCCACCGCACCATGTGTCGGCAGATAAATGGTGATGGTCGTACCGACTTTCGGCGTGCTGTCAACAGTTATGAATCCCTGGTTTTGTTTGACTATGCCATAGACGGTGGCAAGACCCAGACCGGTCCCTTTCCCCATTTCCTTGGTGGTGAAAAACGGTTCGAAAAGATGCGCCTGGGTCAGGGCATCCATGCCGCTGCCGTTGTCACTGATCGCCAGGAGAATATAATCGCCGGGAAGAAACTCGCTTTCCATGGCGCCGGTACCATCAAAGGACACCGCATCGGTCCTAATAGTCACTACTCCGGTATCGACGATGGCGTCCCGGGCATTGACACAGAGATTGGCCAGCATCTGATCGATCTGCGACGGATCGATCTTTACCGGTCGCAGATTCTTACCCGGAAGCCAGCTCAACAGGATGTCTTCGCCGATCAAGCGACGCAGCATCGTTAACATGCCTTCAACCGTCTCGTTTAAGTCCAGAACCTTGGGCTCAACCGTCTGTTTGCGGGCGAAGGCTAAGAGCTGCCGTGTCAGGTCGGCGGAACGTTTGGCCGCCTTCCTGATCTCCTGCAGATGGGCAAAAAGCGGTTGACCGGTATCGACTGTCCCGAGGGCCAATTCGGCATGGCCAAGGATAACACTGAGCATATTGTTGAAATCATGGGCAACTCCACCCGCCAGACGACCGACCGACTCCATTTTCTGCGCCTGGGTCAACTGCTGTTGCAGTTTGGCTTTCTCTTCCTCCGCCTTTTTATGGGCAGTGATATCTCTGACGCTGGCAATAACGCCATTGATGGCCGGTTCCGCCAGAAAACTTTGAGCTATGGCCTCTGAATAGACCCACTCCCTGGTTTTATGGATATGCCGGTACTGAACCGTGACCGTTTTTTCCGGATGGGCGACCGCCTCGTTCCAGGCAGCCTTAACCAATGCCATATCCTCGGGATGAATGATGGTGTCGAAAGCTCTTCCCTGGAGTTCGTCGACCGAAAAACCGGTAATCCTCTCCGCCGCCGGACTGACGTATCTTTGGCTGCCGTCGACACCGATAATGACCAGGCTGTCAGAGGAGTGCTGAACGAGGAAACGCAATCGTTCCTCACTGTCAACAAGTGCCGCTTCCGTCTTTTTCCGTGCATCGATATCCTGAAGGGTGCCGAAAAGGCGGACGCAGGTACCGTCTTTAAACTCGGCTCGGCCTATACCCCTGACCCAGCGCCTGTTACCCTTGGCTGTCAGCATCTGCAGTTCGACATCGAAGGGTTCGCCGGAGGATATGGCCCGTGAGATAAGGGCCTGGATGGTATCACGGTTGATGCCCTCCTCGTAAAAGAGAAGACCGTTTGCCATTGTCGGTATAAAGTCGGCATCAACCTCCAGTATCTCCCGGGTGATCTCCGACCATCGATCCTCACCCGTCAGCGGATACTTTTCCCAGCCGCCGACCCGTGCCATCCTGCCGGTTTCCGCCAGCAGGTCTTTGGCCTGCAGCACCTCCACCCGGCTCAGCTCCAGCTCGGAGGTGCGTTTTTTCACGGCTATCCTCAGGGAGCGATTCCAGAAAAAAAACAGCAGCAGTAAAAGCAAGAGAAAACCGGTAGCAATCAACACATAGCCACTGTAGAAAGAGGTGAACAACGGTTCGCCGTACCATCTTTTATCGATTTTCTGCAATTCTTCCGAAGAGATCGCGGAAAAGCCCGATTCAAGCCGGGCAAGAAGGGCCGCGTCCCCTTTCTTAACCGCCCGATGAAACTCCCCTACGGAAAAAGGCTGCGACTGCTTGAACTGGCGCTCAATCCCGTACTTATAGAGAAAATATAAGGCGGGAGGCTTATCAACGACAAAAACATTCACCTTATGATCTTTTGCCGCCTGAATTATCTCCTCATATCCCTTGAAAGAGACCAGGGTGTCCACCTGATGCTGCCGGAGAAGATCAACGGCCGCATCGCCTTCCTTGACCGCAACGACAAACCCCTTGAGGGACTGAATATCGGGTAAAAAAGGCAGGAACTTCGATTTTCGTGTACGGTTTCCCAAACAGGAGCCAGCGCTGGCGTTCTTCCGTCTTAAATACCGTGTCGATAACATCAAACTCCCCGGCCCGCATGCGCTGTTGGGCGTTTTCCCAATCGAGGGCAACAATTTCCACCTGGATGCCGGTCTTCTCCTGCCACAATCGCCATTGATCGACAAGGATGCCCTGGACCTTGCCGCTCTGATCGGAAAAGACATAGGGAGGATAATTATTGTCCGTCACCACCCGAAGCTTCTGCGGTGGGTCTGCTGCCGCGCCCGAAACGCAGGAAAAAGTCAACAGGAAAGAAGTAACGGCAAGAACAAAACAAACGGCCAATGAAGCCTTCCGAGCCGGCAAGCCATACCTTGTTTTCAAACCATCCGTATGAGTAATGCTTCGACAGACAAGAACCATCCGACCGTTTCCCTGTTTTTTCCAAGGGTTAAAAAACCTCGTATCATTGTACTTAATACACCCTTTCCCGAAATAAATGCTTTCCTCATTATGGGTGGTGGCCGATTTCTTGTCAATCCTTTCATGAAAACCGCAAAACAACCTTGTGTTGCCATACCTTATTGATAGAATAGAAAGCAGGATCCTTGAGTGTCCGCAGAGATAACCCTGTTCGCTGAGATCCTTTGCCGACCTTCATTCATCATAATTTTTCAAAATCGTTTTCACACTGTTGCCGCCAAGTTGCCATCTTTATGAAAAATCCGCCTCCAGCAGCCTTGCTCGAACCCATTGATTTCATCAAAATAATCGACAAACTCCTCTCCGCGCAAAACCAGAGTTCCGTCGAAACATTCAACGCCTTTCTCCATAGTGACATCTTCCCGGTGCTCGGCCCGGTTACTGCAGAAATCTATTATCAGCAAAATAACGGTCAGCAGTATTATCCGCGACCTTGCCTGGGGCAAACCTCGGACCGGGTCCGGCATCTGGTTCCGCAAGAATTGTCCATAGCAAAAGAACTCCGCGATTATTTCCATACACATCAACGTCACGAATTCTTCACTGCAGAAAAGTGCAACCTCCAGCTCCCAGGCCTTTGCGCCCATGCCGCCGAGGCCCTTTTCCCCCTCTTTATCGACGATGATCTCGTAGCCCTGCTGTATGTCGGCTGCCAAAATATACAAGCCTTCCCGCCGGATTATCTCCTCGGCCTGCGAACCTTATCCTCTGTTATCAGCCGGCAACTCGAAAAAATCCACGCAACTTCACCATGGAAGCAAACCCTGTCGATAAAGGCAGTGGATTCGGATCAGCTGCAAGAACTCTATAAATCCTTACACGCCATCGTCGGACGTCTGCTCAATGCCCGCAACTTTTTGATCGCCCTGCGCCAGGAGCGAAACAACGAGGAATATATCAAATTCGTCTATTATTGTGATGAGTTTGACCACTACCTCCAGGGTAAGGAATTTAAGATCGACGAACGGGAAAAGCGCAGCATGTCCGGATACCTGCTGCAAAGCGGCGAACCGGTGCTGTTATGCCCGAACACCTTTGATGATTTTTGTCTTCAACATAACCTGCAGCCCATCGGCACCAAGGCCTATTCCCTCGTCGGGGCACCCTTTTATTGCCCGCATCTTGCCGGAGTTGTCATCGTTCAAAGCTATTATCAAACGATATACAGCCAAGGTGACAAAAACCTCCTGATTTATGTGGCCAGACACATCGGAGACGCCCTGAGCAGAACAAAAACCCTGAACGATATGCGGGAGACCAACGAGATTTTCTCCCATTTCCTCAACTATTCCCCGGTGCATGTTTATGTCAAGGAAGTGACCGCAGAACACAGCCGGATCGTCAGGGCCAGTAAAAATTATGGAGAAATGTTCGGAAAATCGCCAACGGCCTTGATCGGCAAGAGCATGGAAGAACTCTTCCCGCCCGCTTTTGCCGCAAAGACACTTAAGGACGATTGGCAGGTAGTCAGCAGTGCTACCCCTCTACGAACAGAAGATTATCTCGACGGCCGAACCTACTCAACCATCAAATTTCCTATCTTGCTCGGGGAGAAATCCTTGCTGGCCGGTTACAGCATTGATATCACCGAGCTGAAAAAACATGAGAAGGAGCAGCAAAAGATTGAAAAACTTGAGTCCCTGGGCTTGCTTGCTGGCGGTATAGCCCATGATTTCAACAATATACTGACGGGAATTCTGGGTAACATCAGTTTTTTACAAATTCTCATTGCCGAAAATCACCAGGCACAAAAGCCCCTGACTGCGGCAGAAAAAGCCGCCAGAAGAGCAGGAGAATTGGCACAGCAGCTCCTGACCTTTGCTAAAGGCGGCGAACCCAATAAAAAAATTCTTTCACTGCAAACTCTTGTTCAAGAGGCATTGTCGCTTTCCCTGCGCGGTTCAAATGTTCGACCGCTTGTCGCCCTGCCCGATTCACTGCACGCGCTGGAAGCGGATGCGGGCCAACTCAGCCAGGTGCTCAACAATCTTATTATCAATGGTGTCCAGGCAATGCCCGGCGGCGGAACGCTGACGATCACCGCCGCGAATCAGCTGTTGGCGGACGACAACGTGCTCGGCCTCGAAGCCGGCAATTTTATTGTGTTACAAATACACGATGAAGGCTGCGGTATCCAACCGGAAAACCTGGCAAAAATATTTGACCCCTATTTTTCAACAAAGACTTCCGGAACAGGTCTCGGCCTGGCGACAAGCTACTCCATCATTATCCGCCACAACGGACGGATCAGAGTCGATTCGGTCATCAACCGGGGAACCACCTTCACCATTTACCTGCCGTCCCTCGGCACCTCCACCGGGAATGTTGCCATCCCGGGCCCTTACCAGCCACTCATACATGCGGGCGGGACAATACTTGTCATGGACGATGAAAAGATGATCAGAGATATTGCCTCAGCCCTGCTCAGCCATCTGGGATATACGGTGACGACATGCACCGGAGGCGAAGAAGCCATTCTCCTTTATCAAGCCGCTCTGCAGGGGGGAACCCCTTATCGGGCGGTCATCATGGATTTGACCATTCCCGGAGGGCTCGGCGGCAAGGAGGCGGCGGAGCGACTCCTCGCCCTGGCCCCCGACGCGTATCTCATTGTTTCAAGCGGCTACTCAAACGACCCCATCATGGCCAATTACCGGCAATACGGGTTTAGCGATGCCATTGCCAAGCCTTACAGCATCAGCGAATTCGAAAAGATACTGAGTGACCTGCCACCTGCCGCGCCAGCCCATAAGTACCCGTGACATACCGCCTTCCTTCCGGATATTTATCATAAATACAAGAAGATATTGGGGCAATCTTTACCCACAATAAAAAAAAATTGCCAAAATCGTCCTGAAAGGGTAGCAATGCAGCGTTGCTTGCATGATCGATGCAATTCCTTTCACTGTTGGAACAATCCCCTTAACGGAGCTTGTATATGAAGAATATTGCCTTTTTAGCTGTTTGTGTTCTTGCCTTGACCGGTTTTTTCACCACGCCGCTGAAAGCCGGAAATTATCCGGAGCGGTCCATCACCCTTTTGGTCGGCTTCTCGCCCGGCGGCAGCCTCGACCTGAGCGTCCGCGCCCTGGCCGCTGCTGCCGAAAAGACCCTGGGACAGCCGATCTCTGTGGAAAACAAACCCGGCGGCACCGGTTCCATCGCCTTAGCAACGCTGGCAAATGCCAAACCCGACGGATACACCCTGGTCGCCACCCCCAGTTCGGTCCTTGTGCGGGTCTCACAGATGCAGGCCCTGCCCTTCAAGCCCTTGAAGGATTTCCGGCCGATCATCGGCTACGGGACTCCGGAGCTGGGCCTCGTCGTCAAAAACGATGCTCCCTGGAAAACGTTGCCGGAACTTGTCGATTATGCCGCAAAACACCCCGGAAAAATCAAATTCGCCACAACCGGCAACGGCAGCACAACCCACGGGGCGGTGGAGGAACTCATCGTTAAGAGAAGTCTGCAGATGATTCATATTCCCTACAAAGGAAGCATCGAGGCAATCACCGCACTCCTTGGCGACCATGTGGAAATGGCCTCGGTGACTTCGGAATTCATCCCTTCCGTTCAGGCGGGTCAGACGCGGCTGCTTGCCACCATGGGCGAAAAAAGGGCCGAGAAGTTTCCCGACGTACCGACCATGAAGGAAGCAGGCTTTGAGTTCATCAATGAAACCGTTTATGCAATCCTGGCACCTGCGGCCTTGCCCGCCGATATCGCCAAACGATTGGAAGAGGCGTTTTCAGAAGCCGGACAAAGCCGGGAATGCCGGGAGGCCTTCGACAAGATCGATCTCTCGCCGGTGCAGTACGGCGGTCTGCAACTGGAACAGTTCCTGAAGACCAATTGGCAAAAGGTGAACAGCCAGCTGCTGCAAGCAGGGCTTATCAAGGAAACTGCAACGCAACCGTTCTAGAAGGCTGTCGGCACACCCCATGAGGAATATTCTCGGCAATATCCTTTGGCTCTTTATCGGGGCCTTTGCGGTAGTCTCTTCCCTTCGCCTGGGAATCGGCGATATTCGCCGGCCAGGTGCAGGTTTTGTCTTGTTCCTCGCCGGCAGCCTCTTTATCGGCTGTATCCTTTTGCAAGCCATACTCAACGGCGCAAGCAGCAGGAGTGAGAAACACTTGTCGGCCACATGGCCGGTAGTCCCCGGGAGACCAGTCATTACCGTCGTCATCGCCGCCCTCATCTATCTGGCTGTTCTTGATAAAGCTGCGGATAGTTATGATATGCGCTCTCTCCTCCGTCGCCGCCAGCTACTGCATCTTCCAAGGCCTGCTGAAGGTACCGCTGCCCAAGGGATTTTTCGGATTTTGAGAGCTGAGGCAATGGACCGGAGGAAGATTTGCAAACCCTAGAATATCTGCTGTACGGCTTTTCCGTCGCCCTGCAACCGACGCATCTCTTCTTCTGCTTCATCGGCTGTCTGCTGGGAACGCTGATCGGGGTCATCCCCGGACTGGGACCGGTTGCCGCCATATCCATGCTGCTGCCGGTGACTTTCCAGATCGAACCGACCAGCGCCATCATCATGCTGGCCGGGATTTACTACGGCGCCATGTACGGCGGCACGACGACCTCGGTGCTGGTCAACGTTCCCGGAGAAACCGCCTCCGTCGTCACCTGCCTCGACGGCTATCAGATGGCCCGTCAGGGACGGGCGGGGGCCGCCCTGGGCATCGCCGCCTTCGGCTCATTCATCGCCGGAAGCATAGGCCTCATCGGACTGATGGTCATCGCCAAGCCCCTTTCCAGCCTCGCTCTGCAGTTTGGCCCGCCGGAATACCTGGCCATTATCCTGGTGGGCTTCACCTTTGTCGCCTACCTTTCCCAAGGCTCGATGCTGAAGGCGGTAATGATGGCCTGCCTCGGTCTGATGCTCAGCATGATCGGTCTCGATCCGATCACCTCGCAGCAGCGCATGACCTTCGGGGTGCTCAACCTGTACGAAGGTCTCGGCATTGCCCCGATGACCATGGGGCTCTTTGGCTTTTCCGAAGTCCTCAGAAACCTTGAGGGAAACCAGAACAATCCGCTTATCAAAACGAAGATCAGCGAGCTGTTCCCCACGAGGCAAGACTGGCTGCAGGCACGCTGGGCAATAGTGCGTGGCACGATTATTGGATTTTTCATGGGCCTTCTCCCCGGAGGAGGTCCGGTGTTGTCGACCTTTATCAGCTACGGCATGGAAAAACGAATCGCCCGCGATCCAAGCCGCTTCGGCAAGGGCGCCATCGAGGGAGTCGCCGCCCCGGAGGCCGCCAACAATAGTGCCGCCTCGACGTCCTTTATCCCCCTGCTGACCCTGGGCATCCCACCCAATGTCATTCTGGCGGTGCTCTTCGGCGCCTTCCTTATTCATGGTATCCAGCCGGGGCCGTTTTTGCTCAACGACCACCCGGATATTTTCTGGGGTCTCGTCAGCAGCATGTACCTCGGCAATGTCATGCTGCTGTTCCTCAACCTCCCCATGATCCCTCTGTGGATCCAAATACTGAAAATCCCCTCCAGATTTCTTTACCCGCTGATCCTGCTTTTTTGTGTTATCGGCGCCTATTCCATTAACAACAGCGTCTTTGACGTGGGGGTTATGATCGCCTTCGGAGTCGCGGGCTATCTGTTGAAAAAATTCGGCTACGAAGGTGCGCCGCTGATCCTGGCCTTTGTCCTCGGTCCGATCTTCGAGATCAATCTCCGCCGCTCATTGCTGATGTCCCAGGGAAGCTTTGCCGTCTTCTTTACCCGACCTCTTACCGTCGCAGCCCTGCTGGTGTGCATAAGCCTGATTGGTCTCTCCCTCTACCAGTTCATCAGCCAAAGGAAAAACGGCGACAAATCGTCGTAACCGGGACGGTCGTCGTGCTTAGATGGAAGCCTGCTATTTCTCTTTAAGAAGTGTGCCGCAATCGATGGCCTCGGTCAAAAGGCGTAAATCATGATCCAGGCGCCGATCCGCCGACAAAACCGGCGAACAGGAACGCACGCGCCGCAGCAACTCTTTGCCGCTTGCAGAAAAGTCATCTTCATTCCGTAAGCTTGCCGCGTTGGAGAGGGCTACCAGCAGAGATGCGGTAACCTGTTGCATAAAGGTCATGACATCGGCGGCGTTGAGCGCCGCATTCTGCCCCATGCTGACCTTATCCTGATTGTTGGCCTCGGTGGGCCGCGACAACAGGGTGTCGGGGAAGGCGCGCTGCACCGCCATGGCGGTCAGGGCGCTGCTGGTGAGCTGCAGGGCTTTCACGCCGCAGCCGTGGTAGCCGACCAGGGTCTCGGGCAGACCGACATTCAGACGGGCATCGACCAACAGGGCGTATTGCCGGTCCATGAGATCGGCAACGGACGCGGCGGCGATTTTCACCAGATCCATGGTCAGCGCCACATGGCCGCCGTAAAAATTTCCGGCAAAAAGCATCTCTCCCCCCTCGGCGTCAACGATGGGATTGTCGTTGACGCTGTTCAATTCCCGCCCGAGCACCTGCTGACTCCAGGTCAGAGCATCGCGAGCCGCACCGATAACATGCGGGGCACAACGGATAGAATAGGGATCCTGCACCATACGCCCGTCCTCCTTACCACTATCGATCATTCGACTGGTGTGCAGCGCCGTGCGGATAGCCTTGGCTGCGGCAATCTGGCCGGGATGATGTTTCAGTCTATGGACGATGGCGGCAAAGGCCTGGGACCTGCCGTGCAGGACCTCGGCGGAGAGGGCGGTGGCCGCCTCGCAGACGGCCAGGGTTCGGCTGAAACGCTCCGCAACAATGGTGCCGAGGGCGGTCATGACGGCGGTGCCGTTCATAATCGCCAGCGATTCCTTGGGAACAAAGACATGGGCTGATAATCCCGCATCTTTCAGGGCCTCGCTTGCCGGACGGATCGCCCCCTGATAATACGCCTCGCGCTCCCCCGCCAAAACCGAGGCCAGATAAGAAAGCGGCGTCAGGTCTCCAGAGGCGCCCACCGAACCGAGGGAGGGAATAACCGGGATAACGTTGTAGTTCAGCAGGTCGCACAGTGCCTGTAAAAGTTCCGGCCGCACCGCCGAATAGCCCTTGGCAAGACTGACCAAGCGGGCAAATACCACGGCCCGCCCCTCCTCGACCGTCAACATGGCGCCGAGACCGCAGCCATGCTGGCGAATGATCTGGTAGGCAAACTCATGGGTATGGTCGGCATCAATGGTCTGCCCGGAACTATAGCCGACACCGGTCGACACCCCGTAAATCTTATGTCCGGCCGCCAGGGAACGTTCGATGACCAAACGGCCTTCCTGGAGTTTTTGCCGCCAGCGATGCTCCGTTGATAGGTGCACGGGGCGCGCGGAAAAAGCCACCGCCAGCAAATCTTCCAGGGATATTTCACCGTCGTCGACAACGACTGGCGCCGTTATCCGTCCCTTGCTTTTTTCTTCCTCGCTTTTCATCAAGATTCTTCCTTGGCTGTCGGCAGCATTGCCGAAAGGCTTTTTTTCAGTTCCTGCTTATGCACCTTGCCGCTGCCGGTTTTCGGCAGGGACTCGGCAAAAATGACCCGTTTGGGAATCTTATAGGCGGCAAGTCGTCCCTTCAGTAAGGCGCAAACCTCTTCGCTGTTGAGGGTTCCGGCTTTCTTTAAGACGACAAAGGCAACCGGCACCTCGCCGCGATGGGCATCCGCCATCCCCACAACCGCTGCTTCACATACCCCGGGTAAAGTCTCGATGGCATGCTCAACCTCGGCGGCATAGATATTTTCCCCGGAGGAGATGATCAGGTCGGTCTTACGGCCGACAATAAAAAGAAAACCCTCACCATCGCGCCGGCCGAGATCGCCGGTATAAAACCAGCCGTCCTTCAGGGCAGCGGCTGTTGCCGCCGGATTGTTCCAATATCCGGCAAAGACCGTGGGACCCTGGACGATCAGTTCGCCGGCCTCTCCGTCCGCTACATCCCGGCCATCATCGCCGACAATGCGCACACGGGTATGAAAGACCTCCTTGCCGATGGAACCGATCTTTCGCCCGGCATCGACCAGTTCAAGGGCGGTAATGCGCTGGGTTTCCGTCATGCCGTAGCCTTGGGCGAAGTTCACCGCCTTTTCTTCCTGGTATTTACGGAGCAGCGAAACCGGCATCGGCGCACCGCCTGCCATAAAAAAATGCACATGGGAAAAGTCAGCCTCCTCCCAGGCCGGGGCCTTGGTCAACATCTTGAACATGACCGGCACACCAAAGACATAAGTAATCCTCTCCTTGGCAATAAGGTGGAGGACTTCGGACGGATTGTCGAAGTTTCTCAAAACCAGGGTGCCGCCGGCATAAATCACCTGCACCGCCGATGCAGCCAAAGCGCCGATATGGAAAAGCGGCGCCAGGACAAGGGAGACGGTTGTGGCGCTGATACCGTAACTGAGCATTCCATGCACCGCGCCAAAGAGAAAATTTTCATGGGTCAATACCGCACCCTTCAGGACGCCGCTGGTTCCGGAGGTAAACATGATGACGAGCGGATCGACCATGCTCACCTCCCAGGGGAGGTCCGGCTCGAAGGTCAGCGGTTCCAGGGCAGGGTCGCTCAATGCTTCCGCCGCCGCGGCTATGCCCTCCGGGTGTGACAGGCTGCAAGGTATCCGGACGGCGACATCTTGCAACTGGAGAACAACCGGAGCAAAACAGTTCGAGTAGAGGAGAACTCTCGGCCGACAATCGAGGAGGATACGCTGCAGCTCCACCATCGTTAGCTGATGGTTCAGCGGTACGAAAATCGCCCCGATCTTGGCACAGGCGAAAAAAATCTCAAGAAAGGCGCTGGTGTTAACCATAATCACGGCAACACGGTCCCCCTTGTCAATCCCTAGGCGAAGAAGACCATGGGCGACACGGTTGACCCGTCGGTCGAAATGCAGGTTGCTGCAGGTAAAATCCTCTTGTTTTAAAAACGGTCTTTCAGGATAAAGATATGCCCGCTTGCCGCTCCACTCACCGATATTCATCGTTCCCTGCCCCGCCTACTGCATTTTTTTGAAAACAACGGCGACAAAGGTGCCGCCGGAGGAGATACCGCTCATCAAACCATGGTGAAGGACTGTTCCCCTTTCCTGGCTGCCGACGAAATCCAGGTCGCCGATGGGCTCCTGTAAGCCGACGATGGGGGCGCACCGCTGTTGCCCGAGAGCCAGGGCCATGGCGGCGGTACGCAAACCGCCCGAGGACAGGCTTTCACCCAATGCACCTTTCAGGGCGGTGACCCTCGGCCGGGCTCCCGCCTGGGAAAACCCCCGCCGCAAAGCATCAAACTCCAGTTGATCACGTTGCCTGCCACCATTGGCCGAACCGCAGACATAATCGATATCCCCCGGCGAAAGACCGGCCATCGCCAGGGCGCGAAAAATTGCCGAACACGGCCCGGACGCATCCGTCGGCCAGCCGTCCTGGGCAACCGGTGCACCACTCTGGCCCCAGCCGACGATTTCGCAGTAGGGAACGGCCCCCCGGGCCAAGGCCCCCTGCAAGGATTCCAGACAAACGATACCCGCCCCCTCGCCGAGAACCGTGCCGTTGCGGTCTTGGTCAAAGGGCCGCAAGCCTTCGGTGCCGCCATTTTGCGGCGAAAGCGTGTGAAAGTGCGACATGACGTTAAAACAGAACTCGGAGAGAATATCGCCGCCGCCGACAAGCACCGCCTCGACCCGGCCACGGAGAATTTCCGCCGCCGCATAGGTCAGGGCCGTTTCCGCCGCCACCTCACGGTGATTGACGGTGGTGTTGACGCCGCGCACCCCGAGTTCGATGGCCACATGACCCGCCGGGGCATTCATGACCGTATTGGGGACGAGAATCGGACTGACCCGCCGCGGCCCTTCGTCAAAAAGCATCCTGCCGAACTGGGCAGCGACATCGGTTGCACCGAGACAGGTACCGAGAATGACGCCGACCCGGTCGCGATTATGGGGACCGACGCCAAGACCGGCGTCGTCCAGCGCCATGCGCGCCGAAGCGGCGATGGCCTGCGACAAGCGGTCCATGCGGCGGATACCGGCGGGACGAATAAAGTCCTTTGCATTGAAATCGACGATTTCGGCCGCCGTTTTCGCTGTAAATCTTGCGGTATCGAAAAGACTTATGGGGCGGATGCCGCAACCACCGCCGAAGAGCTGCTCGGCAAAGATCTCCTTGCCGACGCCCAAGGGGCTTACCATGCCGACACCGGTAATAACGACACGTTTATTCATGGCCGATGCCCCTTTCGCTGAATTTGCCGAAGACCAGGGCGGTGTTATTGCCGCCAAAGGCAAAGGAGTTGGAAAGGACGATTGCCGGAGCACTATTCCTCGCCCCTTCCGTCACATAGTCAAGGTCGCATTCCGGGTCGGGGTTTGTGCAGTGGATCGTCGGCGGAAGAAAGCCATGGTGCAGGGCAAGAAGGCTGACGACACCCTCGATGGCGCCGGCGGCCCCCAGGGTGTGACCGGTCATCGATTTACTGGAACTGACGGGAATCTTGAAGGCCTGCTTGCCGAACAGCTGTTTGATGGCTTTGGTTTCGATCTTGTCGTTGGCCGGAGTGCCGGTTCCGTGGGCATTGATATAATCGACCGCCGAAGGGCTGACACCTGCGTCGGCGAGGGCCCGTTGCATGGCCAGTACCGCACCGCCGCCCTCCGGGTCCGGCGAGGTCATATGATGGGCATCGCAACTGACTCCGTAGCCGAGCATCTCGCCGTAGATGGCGGCACCCCGTTGCCGGGCGTGGTCGAGTTCTTCCAGGATGATCATTGCCGCCCCTTCACCAAGACTCATACCCTGACGATTCTTGTCAAAAGGTCGGCAATACAGCGGATCCACAGCCTGCAGGGAGTTAAAGGCCGAGTAGGTAATACGGCAAAGAGGCTCAGTTCCGCCGCAGACGACAACCTTTGCCGCCCCGGTCTGCACCAGATCACGGCCATAGCCGATGGCGGTGGCACCGGAGGAACAGGCGGTCATAAAGGTGGTTTTCGGCCCCGTCAGCCGCAACTGACCGGCGATCTGATCAGCGGAAGAGGCGCAGGCAAAGGCGGAAAAAGCCGAGTACGCTGGCCTTTTCCGACCGCCCTGGAGATAGTCGCGATATACCCCTTCGCATTCGAGCATGCCACCGGCGCCACCGCCGACAACGACGCCGATCTCAGGCAGCAAAGGCCCAGGCGGAGGGAAAAGCCCGGCGTCGTTCAGGGCCTCGATCGCCGCCACCATGGCGAGACGATCGGAGCGGGACAAACGCTTCAGACTGATGGCGGGCGGCAGTATTTCCCGCGGCAGAAAGCCCCGCACCTCGCCGCCGTTTTGCGTGCGAAACTCGGTGGGGTCAAAGACAGTGATCGGCCCAATACCGCAAAGCCCGGCACGCAGGGCGCCATAAAAGGCCTGCACATTACGGGCAACGGCGTTAATGGTCCCCATGCCGGTGACGACAACTCTTTTTAACTGCATAAATCACCAGTAAATATCTGCTTGAGCCCCGACAAGCGGGACAAGTAGCCTCCATACGTCAGTCGACAATAGAATCAAAACGGCAGCTTAGCACAAGGAGAATTCGGTCGCCCGCAGTAATTTCTAAGGGCAGGTAAGGGAAACGACCCTTGACCGTAGACGACCATATCAGGTAGATATCCCAGGAGTTGCAGGAAAAAAAACACCTGTCAAAGATGAACACGAGAAGAGCTAAAAAGGGGCAAAGAAAAACATGGAGCATGACGGTGCAGTAAAAAAGACGATAGCGAACCTGCCGCAAGCAGCCGCCAACCTCCTGCCACACCAGCCACCGCTGCGTCTCGTCGAGTCCCTGGTGGAGCGGACTGGCCATCGCAGCGTCGCCTCGGCCAGGTTGCCGACGACGGGACACTTTGCCGCCCAGGGACAAGTTCTTCCCGAATATTTTATCGAGCTGATCGCCCAGACCGCAGCCCTGGGTAATTGCTACGACGCCGTCACCGGGGGCATGGCAAGGCGCGACGGCATGCTCGTGGGGGTCGACGCCTTTTCCCTGGCTGGACAATGGCAATCAGGAGAAAGGGTGATCATCGAAACCGACGTGACCATGAGTTTCGGCGCGGTCAAGGCCGTGCATGGCAAAGTTTTAGCGGGAAAAAGGCTGCTGGCCACCGCTGACCTGAAAGTCTGGGAAGATCTCGGCAGCGCAAAAAACGGGAATCTGCCGGCAACACCGGCGTTATCAAAAGACCAGTCGACAAGGCTTAGCCTTATGCCGCAACAGGGGGAGCATGATACCGAGGATTCCCTGGCGGAAGCCCTCGGCGCATGCTGTCGTCACTTGCCCTCGACCAGAAGGGATTTACTCAGCCTGGAGGTTTTCGCCGACTTCATTTTTCCAGAAGATTTTATCGGATTTATCGGCCATTTCCCGGGAAATCCCATCCTGCCGGCCTTTGTCCAGGTGGCTGCGATACGCTTTATTGCCGAACACTCCCTGGAAAAGCGACTCATCCCGACACGTTACGAGAAAATAAAATTCAAGGATATCATCCGCCCGCAAGAGCCGATAACCGCCAAAGTCGCCCTGAAAAACGACGGTGCGATATGGGGCGGCAATTTTTCACTGGTTCGAGCAACAGGCGAGTCGGTAACCACCGGAACAGTTGGATTTTCCTCTTAACACCGGCATGATCATGCCGGAGATGAACAAACAGAGAAGCTTTCCGGCTGTCGCTCAGACCGAAAGATTTATTTCAATTTAAAAATCGACCGGTTTGTGCTATAGAACCTTCAGCTGTCCGCATTTCTCAGAGTTCGTCGAAAAAGTCACTTTGCGATCTTCGGCAACAGCTTGCTTAATCCCATCCGGGTGGATGAGAGCGGGGGACCCAGGTATCAGGGGCGTATCGCCGGGCAACCGGCGGCGGGCAAACTCTTCGGCCCGAGCCCGACAGCTAACCTCGTCGGCATCGGAGGGAAAACGTTCGCACATGCATGCAGACTTTTCCCGGGATCACTCTCTTGGAGATGCACCATGCGCACCACTCCCCCCTTAGCCCACGGCCCTGTTGCCGCAGCGGCTGAAACCGCCTTTTCCCAGAAAAAGCATCATCACTCTCCTCCTTTCCCGACAGCCTGTACCCAGCGCTGCCTTTGGTAAGTTCCCGCTGCTTGTTTAAGGCAAGTTCATGTTGTCATTGATCACCTGCACCTCTCCTTGGCAAAGTGATGATCTTTTTCCACCGCAATAAGGTATGATCAAAAAAAATCTGCATATTGAGATGCATCCGGCGGCTTTGGTGCTTTCAAGTTTTGTTTTAGTCATTATCGCCGGGGCCTTTCTCCTGCAGCTGAAAATCTCGACGACGAACGGCTTCATTTCCTGGACAGACGCCCTCTTTACCGCCACCTCGGCTGTCTGTGTTACCGGGCTTGCCGTCGTTGATACCGGCACCTTCTTCACAACCTTCGGGCAATGTGTCATCCTCGGACTTATCCAGATCGGCGGCCTGGGTGTCATGACCATTTCCGTAGCCCTGTTCACCTGGATCGGTCGTTCGATCTCCCTCAAAAACCGCCTGGTCATGCAGGATCTCTTTGCCCATACACCGCGCCAGGATATCTATAGGTTGGTGCGAAGCGTTATTATCTTCACCCTCTTGACGGAACTGGCCGGGGCCATCCTTTTGACAATTGTCTGGAGTAAAGAGATGCCGCTGCCCTTGGCGTTGTATTACGGCGTTTTCCATGCGGTTTCCGCCTTCTGTAATGCCGGATTCGCCCTCTTTGGTGATGGTATGGTGCGCTATGGCGGCGACTGGCTGCTCAATTGTACCCTCTGCGCTCTCATCGTTATCGGCGGCATCGGCTTTCCCGTCCTTTATGACCTGCAATCCTGCCTTTTGGGCAAAAAAGGTACAAGAGTGCGCCTGTCGATCCAAACAAAAACCGTCCTTTTGACAACCTTCATCCTTATCACCGGAGGGGCGATCATGTTCGCCTTTCTCGAAAATTCCAGCCCGACCCTGGCCGGCAAATCAATAGCGGAACAGCTGCTCATCTCCATTTTCCAGTCAATAACCTGCCGGACCGCCGGTTTTAATACCATCGATATCGGCTCCCTCAGGGAAGTAACCATCGTCATGATGATTTTTTTAATGTTTGTCGGCGCTTCACCCGGCTCCTGCGGCGGTGGCGTAAAAACGACGACACTGGCCGTCCTGATCCTCTTTACCCTTGGCCGCATCCGGCATAAGAAAAGGGTGAATATCTTCAAAAAAAGCATCCCGGAAGCAACCATCACGCGGAGCATGTCGCTCATCCTGCTGTCGACGACCATTATCTCCCTGGTAGTTTTTATGCTCCTGCTCAGCGATTCGTATATCAATACGGCAGGTGGTTCGATGAGAATCAATACCCTGCAGTATCTTTTTGAGACGGTGTCGGCCTTTGCCACGGTCGGATTGTCAATGGGCATCACCCCGGTCCTGACAGTCTGGGATAAGTACTGGATTATTCTTGTTATGATTATCGGTCGCGTTGGAGTGTTAACCTTCTCCTACATTATCGTTGGAGCCGGCGGCAGCAACGGCAAGGAATATTCCGAAGAAAACATGATGATCGGTTGATCATGGGAGGCAAGATGAAAAAATTTGCAGTCATAGGTCTGGGCAAATTCGGTTTCCATGCGGCCAAGGCCCTTTTTGAGGATGGCAATGAAGTCATGGCCATCGACACCGACCGCGGCAGGATCCAGGCGATCGATCCTTATGCCACCGAGGCCATCATCCTTGATGCCACCGATAAGGAGGCCCTCCGCCCACTCGGCCTCGAGGAGATGGATGCAGTTCTGGTATCGACCGGTACCGGCATCAGCATCAGCATCATGATCTGCCTCTATTTAAATGAGCTGGGAGTTAAACGTATCCTCGTCAAGGCCCTCGATGACGATCATGGGAAAATCCTCTTGCGCGTCGGCGCTACCGAAATCGTCTATCCCGAAAAGGATATGGCCATCCGCATCTCCAGGTCCCTTTCCCGACCGAATATGCTTGATTTTGTTCCCCTCAGCGATGATTTCGACCTGGTGCAGATCGAGCCGCCCAAGGAATTTGTCAACCGAACACTGAAAGATCTGAACCTCAGGGCCAAACATAATGTCCA
>JFJP01018765.1_pt1 | contig 23550 bp, 26 predicted proteins | sample 431651 | NCBI WGS metagenome assembly JFJP01 (sample SAMN02602958, study PRJNA72255) | Microbial mat metagenome, whole genome shotgun sequencing project. | biome: fresh water; feature: sink hole; material: water; isolation source: purple microbial (photo- and chemosynthetic) mats found in...
CCCCCTTCCGTTGCGCGGGGTCCGGGTTTCTGCCCCGTGCCCCGCTTTCTGCTTTCCGTCTTGCCCAACGAAGACAATAGTGTCACAGCCTTACCCCGCTTGTCCAGTGCCCTGCGAATATATTTTCACCGACGAGCTAAACCCTTGATTTCATTGGGGAATCTCGGCCTTCGATAGGTGGACCTATTCCCGGGACTTCGAGGCGGGGGCTTGGTAGGGTGCCCCCGGAAGGGCGCCAGCGGGGCGCCAGTGCGTTCCGGGCTGACTTCCCGGGCTGATAATGGGGTGCGGGGCGGGTCGCCGGGAGGGGCTTCCAGGGGACTCCCAGGGGGCGCCAAGGGATTACGCCCCTTTCCGGGGCCTTTCCCTGGCGTTTGTCAGGGATTAGGCCCGTTTCGGCGGGGTTAGGCCCCACATCGGGTATGGCCAGCGGGATTACGAGGAAAGTCAAGGGGAATGACGAAAAAACGCGAGAAAAAAGCAGGACAAACCGAATACTCCCGCAGTCCTACGGCATCGCTTGACACGCGCCCCTTTTTGTCGGCCGAGCGCATCACGCGGGGGAAAGGGGGAGCGCCCACGGGTGGGGGCGTGTCGCCCGGACTCCCCCCCACGGTCGACGGCGCGCCTTTGCTCACGCCTACACTCACGCCTACACCGGCCCCGTCACCGGCCCCTTTGCCTGGCGCGTCGCTGGCGGAATGGGCGGAGGACGGCGCACGGTGGCCGGAAGCGTCGCGCGGTGCGTCGCGTGAAGCGTCGCGCGGTGCGTCTTTGGTGCGTGCGGATCCGCCCGTCGCTCCTCATGACGCGGCGTCATGCCCGGTGACGCTGTTTCTCTCCGGCTACGAATCCGCCAACTCACGCAAGGCCATGGCGTCGTCACTCGCTGCGTGCGCTCGCATTCTCTATGGGCGGCCGGTGCGCGACATTCGCACGGTGCCGTGGGCGTCGCTCACTTTCGGTGTCATTCAAGCGCTGCGACTCCGTCTCGCTGAAGAGTACGAATGGGCGTCGGCGAATCGGCACCTGCTGGCAATTCGGGGCATCATGAAGGCTTGTCGGCGGCTTCGGCTCATCGACCGCGACCTCGCCGAGGACTTGGAGGCTGTGCGAGGCATCGCGGGCTCTGCACGCGAGTCCGGCCGCGCGCTTTCGCGCGAGGAGATTGCGCGGCTCTTCGCCGCGTGTCCGCCGACAGCTACCGGCGCGCGTGACGCGCTCATTCTGGCATTGGCAACCTACGCCGGCTTGCGCCGCTCGGAAGTGTGCGGATTGAAGCTCGAAGACTTCGAGCCCGCGACCGGCTCACTCAAGATTCTGGGCAAGGGCAACAGTTGGCGTACGGTCTACCCCTCGGCGAAGTTCATCACTGTGCTTGAGCGCTGGCTTGGCTTCCGAGGGAAGGAACCCGGCCCGCTCGTGCTGCCTTTCTCGCGCTACGGCGTGCCCATCGAGGGGCAGCAACTCTCAACGCAGACGGTCTATGAAGTGCTGCTGCGCCTCGGCAAAGACGCGGGCGTCGCGTCCTTCACTCCTCACGACTTGCGGCGGACGGCCATCACAGAAATGCTCTCACGGGGCATCGACGCGGCGACGGTTTCGAAGGTGGTCGGCCATCGGAGCGTGCAAACGACCGTCAAGTACGACAAGCGCGGCGCCGTCGCTGGCAAGGCCGCGCTTGCGATTCTCGGCGACGACGAGGCGGTGACATGACGCTACCGCCACGAGCACGGGTGCTCGCCGCTCTCGCTGCGAACGCCGAGCGCCAAAGCGTAGGCCTGCATCGCCTTGGTGAGCCCACGCGCTTCCCACGTGCGTTGAAAGCCATCCACGGCACCTTCGAGAACCAGCTCGCACGCGTGCGCGAGTTCTCTCGCGAGCGTTGTCAGTCGTCTGTCTACATACAGCCACACGACGCCGTTTGCGTCGCGGTGCGTGGCGCTGACGCATCGCGTGTCAACGAGGATGGCCGCGTGCGCAATGACAGACGAGATTTGCGTGTGCGTCCACGGGCCGCACTCCACGAGCGCCCGCTGGGCCTTGTCGAGGGCGACGGCCACTTCACTCGGCAACACGCTGCCATCGAGCGACACGCGAGTGCCGATGCGTCCCGGCAACCAGGTGAGCGGCGTCTGCACGCAGGCAATGCAATAGGCGCCGTAACCGATGGCGGCGGCAATGATGAAGCAAGCGAGGATGAGTGCGATGGCGAGGACCATGGCGCGGACCTATCACAAAGCTCTTGCCGCGTTCACCATGCGTGTTAGGGCATTACCAGTGTCGTCCACCACCCGGAGCCACGCATGCAATTGATTGCACCTGAGACCGCTCGATTTGAACCTGAGACCCTCGTCTTGGAGGCGTCTGAACCCTCGCCTCTGCTTCAATTTCCGGCCATCGAGCCTGAGCCCGTCGCCACGCCCGCGCCTGAGCCCGCGCCTGAGCCCACGCCTGAGCCCACGCCAGCTCGTCCGCCACCTGCCGAAGTGCCTCTGAGCGCTGAGTTGACACTCATCGACCATGTGCCGGTGCCGGAACTCGTGAGTGAACTTCTCTCGCAGGTCACGGCAGAACCTGTTGAAGCGCTCGCCGATGCCACTGAGAGCACACCAACACCTGAAGACCGTGAGGCAGAACACTTGAAGCGAGCACAGGCACACCTGGAAGCGAAGTCGAAGGCCGAGAAGAAGGCATGGGCGAAGGCCACGGTGAAGTCCAAGAAGAAGCCCAGGAAGACCAGTGCGAAACTCCTCGCGAAGCTCGCGGGGACTGCGGTCGTCGTCGAACTCGTTGATGGGAAAATCACGAAGTTCGCGAAGCCCCTGAAGGCCGGGAGGAAGTCGATCGGCGCGAAGGCGAAGGCGGTCACGAAGGCAAAGCCGGCGAAGCCCACGAAGGCAGTCGGCGCGAAGTCCACCAAGCCCGCGAGTCCGGTGAAGGCTGAGAAGCTCCCGCCATGGGAGTTGGCGTCGCCGCCGAAGTACTTCAAGGCGCCGGAGTACCTGCCCCTCAAGACGCAGTTCCTCCACCACCACGGTAAGTTCATTTCGCTCTTCGGGAAGAAGCTCCGCGTGCGGCCGATGGACGCCTTCACGCGCAAAGCTCACGGTCTCGTGAATATCATCGGCTCTGACAAGGGAGGGCAATGTGTCGAGCCGACGCTGATGGTCTTCACGACGAAGAAGGCGGCGGCGACGTTCTTCGCCATGTGCGCGGACGCGGACGACGACGTGTTCAATTGGATTGAGACGGGCGACGGCGTCGAGTGGCACGCCGAGGACTGGGACGTCGTGAACTCCAACGTGATGAACGGCGCGGACCTCGACGAGTAGTCGACGGCTGGTGGCTGGTGGACACGACAACGCCTCGGCTCACGGGAGTGGACCGAGGCGTCGTTGATGCTCGGTGCGTCGCCGCACGCATCATGTAATTTACTTCTTGGGAATGCGCGCGCAGTACACGTGCCGCGACGTGCGTCGCTTGCCGAACGTGCGCTTGATGGTCTTCATCGCGCAACGGTAAGAGGTCTTGCCAAAACGCATGATGTGCTTGCGGGACTTGCGGGCCATGATGTGCTCCTTTGGTGCAGCGATTGAGGTGATGCAGTTGACACGACGGCTGCGCGTCAACCGCGCATCCAGCCTCAACTTTTCCACAGACTTGACATGTCGGCAAGCCTTTGCCCTCGCGTGAGCCTCGAGCGCGCGCTGTATCCATGCGCGTTCTGCATCCACGCGAGGCCTCACATGCTGTGTCAGAGCGGCAGTTCGATGTCTGGCGGGTAGAGCTTTCGAAGAACCAAAGCAGCGATGGCGCCGTGTGCGAAGTACTGCGCCACAGTATCCAGTGAGACGAGAATCATCGGCGCGTCGTGCGGCGCCACCCACCGAGCGAAGAGCACCAGCAGCGAGCTGTGCAGGCCCAGGCACACGGGACACGCGAGCGGCTTCACGCGGAGCCACTCAGGCGGCCATGGCGCTGCACGCACCAGCAGCGCGACGCCGGCCGTCACGAGGCCCCAGTGCAGCGTGGACGCGAGGGCTGTCACCGAGCCGCCGAGCGCTGACTGTTGAACTTCCGCGCGACGGCGTTGAGCCACAACTCCATGTTGGCCTCGGTGAAGGGCCGCTTGAGCGTGAATGGGTCCGCTGTGTAGCGCTTGCCGCCGTAGGCCAGGTGCAGCGTCGGCGTGTAGGTGATGGGGAAGTCGAGATTGAGCTCAGGACGTTCCACGTTCAACAATCCAAACTTCCAGTTGGGCAGCTTGCGCGCGAGTCGCGCGAAGTGCGGCTTCGCTTCTTCGCAAGCCGGACAACCTTCAGCGTAGATGAGCGTCAGTTGAGGTGTCTTCATGGCAATCTCTCGAGGGGATGGCAGATGATGCAGGCGGGTTCAAGCGCGAACGGTGACGGCGAATGGCAATGAGGCGACACCCCACACACCTCATCAACCGCCGCGACGGCCGACAGCGCGGCCGGCGACGAAGAGGCCGACGCCGGTGAGCAGCGTGAGACCACCAAAAAACAGCCCCACCTGTGCGACGTTCGCCCTCCAGTTGACGGTGTCGGCGACGCCGTAGGGCGCGAACATCTTCTTGCCGAAGATGGTGTCGAGTTCCAGCGTCGGCTTCACGAGCGCGAGGTACGGGTTTGGTGGCGACTTCGTGTCGTCTTGCTCGAGCTGGACGCCGGTGTACCGCTGCACGGGGCTGAAGCTCGTGGAGAAGCTCAGGCTCTTGAGCGCTGTCGAGAGCGGATACTTCGTGATGTCACCCTTGCCGGCGAGCGCTTGCGCGATGCCCGACGCGATGGCCGTGAAGTCCAGCTGTCCGAGGTTCTCGAGATTCTCGAGGTTCTGCGCACCTGTCCGCTCTTCGCATCGCATCATTGGCTCTTCCTCACATGCTCATCGACGGCCGCGCCACACGCGGCGCCGGCTCTCAAGCCGAAGGTCTGGAACAGCTTCATGCGTGACAACACGTCGTGGCTGTAGTTGCCACCCGTCGTGTAGACGTCCACGTCGACGTCTCGCTCGAGGGCTTTGCGCACGGTGGCCGCGCCGCAGTCGTAGGCCGCGATGGCCGCACGCTCCGGCGCGCGAATGGCCTTGAAGCGCATGACATCGCCGGCGAGAATCTCGGCGCCCTTGCGGATGTTGGTGAGCGCGTCGCGCCAGTCGTTCGCCTCGAGCCAATGGCCGTGCTCGAGGTCCTTCAGCATCATGAGCCCGCGTCCGTGTCCGCAGTCGCCGGTGCCGATGGGGCCTCGTGGATTCAGGAGCGAGCCGCCACCGGATTCACGGTCGCAGATGGCAGCCAGCAAGAGCGGATGCAGGTTGAACTCGGCGCCGGCCACGCGGAAGTGCATCTCCCACGAGGCGAGGCGCGGGGGCAAGTACAGCGGTGCTCCCAGGAGAAGCTCGAAGGGCTCCATGACCTCAGAGGTGCATGGCGTGGGCTCACTCACGGGCGTGGGCTCACTCACGGCGCGCCTCGTGCGCTTCACGGGTCTGCTGCATCTCCCAGTAGGTCCGCAGACGGACGACCTCGGCCTCGAGCGCTGAGAGCCGCGTGCCATAGTTGGCCGACATACCGGCTTGTCGCTCATCCAGCTTGCGGAACTCGCCGGAGTTGAACGCGAGGCGTTCGATGAGCACTGCGAGCTGGGAGTGAATCTGCGCGAGGCCTTCTTGCATTGTGGAGAGGCGTGCCTCGAAGGCTCTGTCTTTGGCGTCGCGCTCTTCCTCGAGCTTGTTCGCATCATTATCAGACTTCTTCAGGAAGCGGTCCCACAGCACGCGCACCATGAGCGCTCCCACACTTCCGGCGGCGATGAGTGACAGTCCCTCGGTCTCCATGCGTGCTCCTGACTGAGGTCAGCTGCTTCCGTCAACTGCCGTGACCGTCGGTGTGATGCAGGACGGTGCGCTCATCATGCACACGCTCATCATGCACACGCTCATCATGCGTGTCATCGAGGCGATGGCGACAATTTCCGCAACGCATGTGCATGTGTTGGAGCACTTGAGCGCTGCCATGCGCGGCAGTCTCGGCCTGCTTCGCGGCTCGCTCGGAAGCGCTCACAGCCCTGTCGCTCAGCATCTTCAACGGCACACGGTCGTCGACGAGCCTGTCCACGGATGATGTGAGTGCTCGGATGCTGCGATTCAACGCGTCGAACTGCTGCGTTTGCTCGATGACGGCCGCGCGCAGCGCCGACTGCTCGAGTTCGAGCGCTGTGGTGCGTCCTTCAAGGTGAATGAGCTTGGATTCGATGGCCGTGACACGAGCCTCGAAATGGTTCAAGTCCAAGCGCATTGGTGGAGCCTACACTGGACACCTGACGAGCGCCAAGTCACCACACCGATTCGTGCACTCGGCGCAGCATCCTGTGTCACTGACACTGCGTGTCTCTTGGGTCATACTGAATCTTGGAGATTCTTCCGGCAACGACAGCTGCGTTGGAGTAGTTCCCGATGCGCAACACGTCGAAGGTCGCTCCTGTACCAGCAGAACCTGTCGTCACGGTGCCATCGTAGTCCAGCGTCGACGTCGTCGCCGTCCAACGCCCAATGGCTCGATGCAGTGCGTTCGTCGGAATCGTCGATGTCGACACCGTCTGTGAGCCGCCGACGTAGAACTTCATGCCCGCAGAATCGAGAATGGTCTGCTTGAGTGTCGTCGTGGCTTCGAGCGACGCGATGCCTTTGCCCGTCACGCGGAATGCCTGGTTCCACGATGCCGCAAGACAGCCACTCGCGGTGCTCGGTGGTGTGAGCCCTGCTATTGACGCGAGGGCGTTGCCGCGCGCCTGTGAGCCACCAACGGTGGGGGTATACGATGTCGCGGCTGAGTTGGTCCCTGTCTCAAGTTGTGCGCCCCAAAGCAGAATGTCTTGCGCACCTGTGTTTTGTCGGCCGGTGTAGGCCGTGGCGTTGTTGCACCCTATGGTCAGGTAGTAGAGCGTGTGGCCGGTATTCTCTACGCCTTGCGCGGCGATGCGCTGCCACCCTCCGTCAGATGAATCGATTTTGACTGGTGTGTTGTTCTGGCTGTAGACGGCTGCACTGATTGTTGCAGAGCCTCCGTCGGTGGCGCGGAAGTAGACGCTGCCGACATGCGCTGTGTTGACCGTCGATGTTACCGTGCCGTAAATGACGGACTGGCTTCCTCCTATGCCGCAGTCAGCAATTTGCACACGCTCGGCGGTCTTGGATCCGTCTGGGGCGACACCGTAGTCGGGACTGACAATTGGCGCTGCCACGACGGTGCCAGCCTTAATCCAAGTCGCGTCATCGAATCCCTGTGAGCGTGGCTGGAGGTTCGTGGCTGTTGGTTCGACAACGAGTTCTCCACCAGCGATGCAGGGTCTACCTGCGGGCAGGATTGTACCGATGTTGTCGGAGCGTGAGCAGAACGCCGGCCCCGCGCGCGCGTAGGTCAAGTTGGTGCTCGCCACACCTTGGATGAGTGCCTGTGGCGTGTCTGCCAGGATGCGCCTAGAAATGGCGAGGAGCTGCGCAGACGTCAACTCTCGGTCGGTGTAGAACGCGCCATAGGCATTGACGCCTTCAGAGAACAACGCGCCGCCGTTGGCACCATTCAGCGTCGGCTTCGCAACAACGGAGTTTCGTACGAAGGCCGTGCCGCTCGGTGAGCCCGAGACACCGTCCAACCACACGCGCGAGTTCCCAGAGCCACCAGGATGTGTCACGCAGAACAAGCGAATTGCGCTGTCGGTGCTGAATGAGCCGACAGCGTTCTTCACTGAAGCCCCATCCGAAGACTTCATCGACGAAAAGCCTGCTTGCAAGTAGATGGCGAAGCCGAGACCACCGACGGTGTTTGCTGTGCCATGAGACAACACCCAGACCTCATTTCTGTTGGTGAGGTTGCCCCACCAGCAAGCCGTCATGGGCTGCGTCCCTGAAGCGCGAGCAACCGTCGCTGCGGTCATCGTCGTCGTCGTGAGCTGCAACGCCTTGATGGGCTGCCCCGTCGCCGCGAGACAATCCAAGCCCGAGGGGCAGATGGGCGTGTCGACTGTCGAGGGCGTGCCGACGTACGCGAAGGTGACTTCACTTCCGGGCACCGACAAGCCGTCGCCACCGAGGCACCAGTTGCCCGCACCGCCCACCACTGTCGCGTTCCACGTCGGTACCTCGGCAGCCAAGGCGTCGCAGAGCGCGGTGCTGTGGTGACTGATGACGGGGATTCCAGCACCAGATGCTGGCAGGAACTCCAAGTAGGTCGGGTCCGGTGTCGGAGGAATGATGCTCGCCGGCCTGCACGCACCGCCTCTATCGGAGCGCATGCTGCTGCGGTTACATGCGCGGTCGAAGACGCGCGGAGCCCAGTCCAAGTACGAGGGAGCAACGCTCATGAAGAGCAGCGAGACGAGCCCGAGGGCTGCGGCGATTGAGGTTTTCATGGTGCCCTTGGGTGCTGTGTCTCGCGAGTGGCGACGCCGAAGCCGACTTCAGACGGCGCTTACTCAGTGCCTGAGCGCTGCCACAAGTCGCACGTCACGCCGGCGTCGGCCTGCGTCGAGATGACAGCGATGACTGCTGTCGGCCAGCCTGAGTCGGGCTGCGTGGCAAGCGGCGCACTGACGGACGTGGGGAAGAGCGTGTCACCAGCAACGCGCACGCCCTTGTTCGAGCCACCATCAACAGACACTGAGGTCGAGTCGGTGAGGATGCGCGCCTCGCGCGAGCACTCCATCGTCAACTTGGAGCCGAAGGGAATCCAGAAGGCCGTCGTCGTCGTCTGGTTCGTCACCGAGGTGCCTGGCGAGACGAAGGCGCCAAGGTAGCGGCTCTCGCCCGCGAAGACTTGGAAGGCGAGGATGACAGCAAGGGTGAAGGTTGCGGCGATGAGTCGTTTCATGGCGAAGCTCCTGTCAGGCGTGTGTCGAATGGCATGTGACAATCATCGCATGCCTGCGAGGCCGGCGGCCCAGTCCGTTGGCTCTGCGTGGAGGATGTTCTCGGCCCAGAACGTCACGGCTTCGGCGGCCGTCGCGTGTTGCCGCGTCTCGTGCCCGTGAACGCGGCCCTCATGCGTCCCTTGAGCCTTGCCATCGAAGACGGCCACCCACGCTCCGTCTTCCGTCAGGCTTAACTCGAATGACGGCCAGACGGCCCCGCCAGGCGCCTCTGAGCCTTCAAAGCGGAGCGTCTTGAAGTGCGCCAGGTGCAATGCGACGAGCGGCAGGTACGTCGCCTTCGCCGCGACGATGAGGTCCTCGCCAAGGATGCGAGCAGACAACGGCTTGGGCGACAGCAACGCCTGGACCTCGCGGCCGGCGTGGTCCTCGAACGTGTGAATCGAGACGTTGAACTCCAAGCTGCGCCGCACTCGATACTCCGGCCTCGACGTGACCGGGACGGCGTCGAAGTAGAGGAACGCGTTGTGCGCTCGAATCTTCGTGAGGCGCTCGAGGTCCTCCTCGAGGCCATCATCGTCGAGTGCGTGGAAGTGCGCCTCGAGGTCCTGAAGCGTCGGCTTCCGCTTGCTGCTCAACACGAAGCTCATGAGGCTCATCCTCGCCTCCAGAACTCGTGTGATTCCTCGACAGAGGACATGATGCGCCGAAGGGCACTGCCGTCGTCAGGCCTGGCGTCGATTGACAGGCGCTCGAGAAGCTCGAGTGGTGTGGTGCCTTCCTGATGCCCAGTCGGCCCGTACTTCTCGGAGAATCTCGAGAGCTGCCAGATGCCGCGTGGGTTTCGGAAGAGCATCAAGGCGTCAGATGGCCCCCTTTTGCGATTCTCCTCGAAGGCCAGGACGCGCTTCCTCGAGACGTAGTCGGCCGCGTAGTGGGCGAACGTCTCGCTCGTGAGCGTGAGCGCACTGCGCTTGACTTTGGCGAGCGCGGACACGAGCTTCCGCGCAGGAATGAGATTCTCGGCGGCCACAACGGTGACGCCGTCAGGAGTCGCCTCTCCAGGCTCCAACTCCTTGAAGATTTCATCGGACTCGAGTGGCCAGACCTCGTCCGGCCACAGAGGCATCGCGCGCTGCACGGCCTCGAGCGCGACGGTATCATGCGTGAAGTAGATGTGCCGCCCATCGAACTTCGGCCTCTTGCGTCCGCCCTCACGCTCTCGTGGACCTAGAAGGAATATCCAGTCCCACGCGAGCTTGGACGGCTCACGCGCGTCGGCGAGCTGCTGAAGCTCGGCGAGCGTGATGGCGCCGTGGTTGAGGAGGTCGGAGGCGAGGCTCATGGGCGTGAAGAGTCACTCACAGGCGAAGTGGAGTCATTCACAGTAATACCTCTCCACAGTCTCAGTGCTACCTGTGTGATTGATGCAATCAATCGGGTATCGCTTGTCGAAGTCCGCGCATTCTCCTGGGAGCAGGCTGCGCCCCAAGGAGGCGCCAGCGTCCTGCATCGCGCGAATGTTCGCTTGAATGTCGCACGCGAAGAAAGAGTAGTCGGCCATCTTGTTGCGACAGACGCGGAAGTCTCCGAAGTACTCGACCACGCCAGAGAAGATGTTGGATTGAACGGCACAGAATGCGTTCGAGGTGCAGGTCTGCGTGTTCCCACCGAAGTCAGGCAGACGGCACACACGGTCCCTCCTCGATGTGTAGAACGGCGCCACGTTGGAGAGGTAGACCTGCACGGGGTCTGCAACGGATACGGCCCAGGAGCTGCCGCCGTCGATGCCGGCGGATTGCGACACGGGAGCGGCGGCACCAGGCCCGAGCTTGGCGCTCTCAAACGGAATTGGCGTCACCTCAACCTTTACCGAGCACCCACGCAGAGTCAGGAGATTCGCCACTGTGGGGCTGTTGGCATATTGCGTCGGGTACAGTGTCGACTCGTAGTCCGGGTAATTCAATCCGTTTGGATTCTTTGGTGAGTAGAACGTGCAGGAGCCGCTCAATCCGGCAACATCAGCCTTCGTTCCAACCACGCTCGCGTTTTCTGCTGCAAGCAGTGGAAAAGAGTTGTTCAGGTTTTGACCGCCGTAGACACCAAATTGAAATTGCGTGCACAAGTCCGAGCCACCATCTTGACCTGGGTTTCTGCTGTCAAAGTTTAGACCAAACCTGACATATCGCGTACTGACTGACGGCACGACATAAGTCGTCTCAGCAATTATTGTCCCTGGGGGTACAGAACAGGTGCCAGATAAAGCACTGATGGTCACTGACAGTGCGCTGAATGCAGACCAATCGTACGCAGCAGAACAAACCGCAGCATTGCCGCCCTCGGTCAATGCAGGAAACGTCGTCCAAGTTGAATTATTCGTCCCAACTCCTGACCCTCCGCAGGATTCTATTGTGACCTGTCCCGGCACAACCTCTTTCACTGCGCCTGGAGGTGGCGACGGATCGACGTACTCAACCTCATTCAATCTGTACTTGGACCAAGACGCCTGATTCTCAAAGGGGTTGAACGCCGTCCCCTTCGATGGCCGCACGTAGGTCTGCGCCGAGGACACCGAGGGGGCCAGCAACGCCAGCAACGCCACCACTGCCAGCAAGGAAAGTCGTTTCATTGTGTCTCCAGGGTGCGAATCAAGTGCCGAAACCACTCAGCGAACTTCAGTCCAGTTGACCGCACAAGCCGCCGCTGCCGTACCTGAGAGTGAGTCTAACGCGATGAGCAGCACGTCTTGAGACTGGCCGAATGCGCGAACTTTCAATCGTCTCCCAAGCTCGTTGAAGACGTGCCACCCGTGTACGACGCTGCGGAAATGTCAAATTCAACCGCCGATTCAGGGTCCACAGCGGAGAATGATGCACCCGTCAGAACGGGATTCAAAATGGCGTAGATTCTCGTCCGTGCTGAGTCTTGCGCGCAGGTGATTTGTTTGGGGAAGACCTGCACTCGCGAAGGCTGGCCCTTGAAGGTCAGCGCTGAGCGAATGGCGATGACAGGTAGAATTCCAGCACCGGTAGCGATTGATCGAGTTGCGACGCGCGCGGCAGAGAAACCAACGCCAGGCGGGACTTGGCCGCCCTCGCTTTGCACTGAAGAGCAAATGTATTTCAGTTGCGCACCTGCACCGGCTACTTCAGCGCGTAAAGGCAGAAATGCCGTTTTCATGTAGACCGTTGGCGAGCGTCCATCAAAGTTCTCGGAGAACAACTTCGCACCATTCACATAGCCGTCCGCTTGGTGGACGCCGAGCCACGCGAATCGGATCTCGTAGATATTTCCATTGGGCAGATTCACGGGTGAAGTCAGCGAAGTGCTGATGCCCGTCCAATTGTTTGTCACGCCTCCGTCGGTCGACGTTCTTCGCACGAAGCCGAGTCCGTAGGTCGGAGAGCCTGCGCGCGTGTCTGTTTGCCAATAGAGACCGTCGCCGTCGTCGTAGTAGCCGAGGCGGTAGATGCCCTGAATGCCTGCGTCGAGCACGGTAAGGAGCGCTGCTGTTTGCAGAACGAGGTGCGCGTGGCCTGCCTGGTAGCGAAACTTGTTATGCGTCTCGATTGAGACGAAGCCGCCGTCGTTTGGCGCAGTCAAAAGCAGCGCAGCCTCATTCGTCAAAGAAGTGATGCCGCCGTCGCCGCGTGAGCCCCACACCTCGGTGTCAAAACCATAGGTGTTGATGACGTCCACCAAGTGCTGCCCTCTGCGGGGCGCACCTGATTCGAGCTGCCCCGCGTCTGAGCGTGGGCCACTGCGGCGACGAGAGTGAGGGCGAGAGCTAGAATGAGCGTAGTGCGTGGTTGGTTCATGAGCGAGTCTCAGTTGTACGGCAGTGCTTCACTGCATGTCCTGACACCAACCACCACAGATGCGTCAGAAGACGCACACCATGGTTTCGGAAGAGGTATGGACACACCACCTGCGGACACAAACCCACCCGGACCAAATTGCTGACATTCTCCTGGTCGGATGACGTACGCAGAATCAATCAGTGTGTGCGGTGGCGTCGACAATGCTGATTGAAGTGTAGAATCATGGACGACGCAGTAGACCGTACTAAATGAATTCAAAACAGAATTACACACAGATGAAGAGACATCTGTGCCGCTAACCGAAATAGCGGTCCATGAAGACGAACTCAGATTCAGCTTTGTCCGCGACTCGAAGCCTGGAGAACATGCATATCCCTGTGTAGAAGAAGCCGCGACAGTGTGATTCTGGCTATCATCGTTTGAACGCGAAGAATCGAATGGCAACGGAGTCGCTAACACCGTGGCACTGCAAGACCCGAATTTCTCGTAAATCGAACCAATAGCGTCGTATCTATTCACAGAATAAGAAGAGCCCTGAAACGCCGTCAAAAACGGTCCCTCTTTTTTTCCAGAAGCTTCGAGAGCCAGATAGATGACACCAAAGCCCTCACGCTGAATTGAGATCCTTATGTAATTGTTCAAGTCTTTGAACGTGTAATCCATAGGCTTTACAGCCGTGCATGCCACCCCGGAGCCGTTAGTGCCTGTGCCTGTTCCGAAGACTTGCACCCTTATGCTCGTAAAGGCTGTCAAGTCGAACACATCACTGGCTCTGGAACTCGTCGAGCTTATGGTCTGCCCTTTGAAGGGGTCGAACGCCGCACCCTTCGACGGCCTCACGTAGGTCTGCGCAGACGCGCCAAGCGGCCACAGCACGCAGACCAGGAGCCCCACCACAGCCAACACCCACACCAACCGCCGCATCGCCGTCGCTGTCATCGTCATACTCGCTCCTCACGCTCGAGAAGAGCGCCTCAAAAGGTGACTGCGGTGGTCTCGATGATGCGATTGAACTCGTCCACTGGACCCTCGACGGTCAGAGAGTAGTGACAGCCGCACCCGGCACCGCTGAGGGCGCAACAATGGCTGTCGCGACGGGCACCGTGACGGGCCGCGAGGACGACACCTCAAAGGCGTAGTTCGCCGGCGTCAGCAGCTCGGCACCGACGACGACCCCAGGCGCGAAGTTCACTTCGACCTCGAAGGGCGAACGCCGCGTCACGCTCAGGACCTTCGTCGATGGGTACGTGCGGAATGTCCAGGCGCGCTTCACGACGTTGCCGTAAACGTTGCTCGCCGCGACGACGACCTCGACCTCATGGTCGTCGCCAAGGGACCAGGGTGGCACCATGACGACGCGGATGCCATTGGTGATGGGCGTCACCTGCCCCGTCCAACCAGACGCGAACTTGGCCGCCAGGCTGCCGTCGTAGACGAGCACGCCAAAGACGGTCGCGCGGACGGTGGTCTCATCCAAGAAGCCAGCCGAGTCGCTCACATCGAAGTACAGGCGCGGGAGCGGGTTCTGCTGGACGCTGTTCGGCCTCGGCGTGAGGTTGCCGATGACGAGCGTCGTGGAGCTGCTCGGCAGAGGCTCAGGCGTGCCCTGGACGAAGCCCACGAAAGCACCCACCGCAGCGCCGCCAGCCCCGTCGCTCACGACGTTGCCTGCGATGTCTTTCACGTTGGAGATGGCCCAAGTGTAGGCCCCGCCAGGCGTCTGCATGGAACCCGTCAGCACCACCAGGCGCGGCGAGATGCGCTCGACGCGGGTGAAGGGCCACGGCACAGCGCCGGGGCCGAGGATGGTGTAGTTCGCCGGATTGAGCGCGTCATCGGCGTTGGCACCGTCGACCTGGCGCACCGAGGTCGAGTAGAGCACGTGCACCTGGTTCGCCGAGTACGGGTAGAGCAGCTCGACCGTGAGCGGCGCCGACGCGCCGGTCCAACCCACCACGTCTGCCGCGTTGGCGCCAGGTGTGTTGAGGTCATCAGCGCGGGCGACGTTCGCGGCCACCGTGACGGTGTAGGCTCCGCCGTCGACCTGCCCACCAGACAGCACGAGGTCGACGTAGGCGACGGCGCCGGCGACGGGCGACGCTTGCACCTCGAGAATGACTGGTGTCGTGGCGCCGGCCGGCACGCCAATGGTGTAGTTCGACACGTTGCGCAGCTCATCACTGTCGACGACGGCTCGGTCGAAGGTGACGCGAAGATTTCCACTTGCCGTGGCTGTGTACGTCACGGGCGTCGTGACGACACCGGAATCAGAGACGACCGATGCCAGCGCAGCTATCGCTGGCCTGGGCGCTGTGAGACCCACCACCTTGTAGGGGTCTGGCATGTCCATCGACAAGGCTACGAAGTCTTGAATGGGCATGGCCGCTCACAGAATCATCTGCACGGTCATCGGAACGAGGTACTGCGCCTCGCCTGCGATGCGCAAAGGACAGACGACATGTGATGGCTTCCCTTGGGGCGTCGCAGGCTCGATATAGGCTGGATTGATGTAAGCCGAGCCGACGCTCAGAGGTGACGTCTCATTACCTCCAATGGCGTGACAATCGGGTACTTGGCCTCGCCACTGAGGCCGGTTGTTTGTAGTTGATGCAGAGTCGTAGTTTTTGTACCCGGCACCGTAGTCGAGCATGAACAACGGCAATGTTGTCCAATAGCCATTGGCGTCGGAGTTCAACACCAGACCAAAGCCGGATGGGTTATTCCCGGCATAATTTGCTATAGACCCCGTCGCTGACATCTCTGTGACTCCGTTACTAAATCCATTTCCTGCGACTACAACAACAGTTGTGGTTGTGTATGCTGTCCCGAAACGCCAACGGACTATTCCTCCGCTGGTAGACCAGTCAGCAGTTAAGGCGTTTCTCGTGGTTTTTTTCGCCGAACCACTCCAATTGCGACACATCATGGCTGCCGCATTGAACAGAGTGTGCTGCGAGAAGTGTTGTCTGTACAAGTCCCGGTCATCTGAGTTGACGTTCTCCCAGAGGCCTGAGACTGAATCCATTGCCCCTGTGCCGGGGACAGCGAAAAACAAGAAGAACTGCCCGCTGGCGTCCATGGAAATTGAGGCGTACCGAGCGACGTTGTAGACAGTGCTGGACCAGAACGTCGGAGCGCCGAAGGTGTTGAAGAACATCGCGCCCTCGAACTCCTTGGGCGACGTGGGCCGCGCCGTCGCAGTGCCCCCGGTGAAGGCCTCACGCGAAGCCATGATGAGCGCCTTGCCGTCCGCTGATGTCTGCCCTGCGATGGCTGAGTCGTCGATGCAGAGCCACATCGGACCCTGACCGAAGCCCAACGCGCCGTTCGGCCCCGTCTCGGTGGACTTCAAGACAATCCACGAGTGGTTGGTGCCGCTGTTGGCGCGGATGCAGTTGGCTCGCGTCACCCACCTGTCCACGCCGTCATTGTTGCCGAAGCCTCCGACGCCATCGGAGCTTCCGGCCACAACCCAGTTGGCCGACGCGGGCCTGGCGCCCTCCCATCCTGTCGTTCCGCCCAGGCCTCCGAGGCTGCCGATGAGCATCTGCTTCATCAGCCACAGGTGCCACTTCTGGCAGTCATCCGCCGTCGTGGGTGTGAAGGGGATGTTGGCCTGCGAGTACCATTGACGCGACAGTGTGACAGGGGTGTTGGCCATGATTTAGACGCTCCGAAGTTCAGGGTAGAGATTGCCGTAGGAGAGCAACTTCATCGGGTCGAACACTCGGAGTCGCAGGATGTCGACGGCGAGCATGGGAAAGAAGACCGGTTGGAAGTCGCGAGCCCACACCGAGTAGGTGGGGAGAATCAACGCCGTCACCGACTCGGTGCGCCCGTTGGCTGTCAGCGACAGCACGTCGAACTTGCCGACGTCCGAGAGGTCCCGGGTAAAGCTCAGAATCGCGCCGCATCCTGGCGACACGAGGTCCGCGAAGACCTGAATCCTCACCGGGTTGTTCGTGTTGTTGGTGAAGATGGGTTGGTACTCGGCAGTGATGAAGTCGCCGTCGATGGGCGACGTCACCTCGGTGACCGGCCCGCCGTCGCTGCCCTGTGAGAGGAGCGTGAGGTAGAGCACCTGCTCCTGACGCCGACGCTCGAGAGCGGCCGTCTGCACGGCCGTGATGGCCGCGCGCTCAGCCGGAGAGGTCTGCGGCGCCACCGTGCGTGGAGCGACGGCGCGCACCGGGTCGACGTCGTAGGGGTAGTCCTGCGCGTCGAGGTAGGGCGGGATGGTGCCAGGCTTCGGTGGCTTCAAGAAGCCGGTCTCCAAGTCGTACTCGCCGTCGTCATAGTAGTTGGTCATTGATGTCTCTCGGGTGAGGTGCTCAGAAGCTCAGAGAATAAAATGCTCGGGTGTTCAGGGAATGACAATGATGAAGCCTGCGGCCATGACGCCGGCCCCCACAGCACCGAGACCGATGCGCGCGGTGTCGTCGAGTTGCGTCGTGGCGACCGCCGCCGCGATGGTGGCGGCTCCGATGGCGGCCATCGCCGCGCCGCCGATGGCCATGGCCTTCGAGGGAGGCGATGGGCGAAGTTTCACCAGCTCTTGCGCCGCCAGAAGAGAAGAGGTACACGACTTGAGCCGCAGGTCGCAGGCCTCCGCCGCACCTTGGTACTCCAACGTCGCATTGATGAGCGTGTCGAAGCCCGTCGAGCTGCACAGCACGCCCCCGGCGCCGTTCTGACACGCGGGCTCGACAGGAAAGTCTTGCACAGCCGGCTCAGGTAGCGTAGATGGTTCCGGCGCCGGTACGGGGCAGCTCGCAGCAATCTCTGTGGGTCGCTTCACCGACGTCTTCCCAACTGGCTTTGCGGTGGGCTTCACTGGAGTTGGTGCGCTCACGGGCTTCGCGCTCACGGGCTTCACGCTCACGGGCTTCACGCTCACGGGCTTGGCAACCGGCGCGGCGGCCTCGGCGAGCCCACCGGCGCCCACCAGGAGTGCCAGCATCAGCGCTTGGACGCCATTCCGCTTCGACGCTCGAGCTTTGGCGATGATGTCGTTGGCCACGTCCACGCTCGGGCGCTTCTTGTCGGCCTCGACGCGGGCCTCGAGCACGTCGAGCTGCGTGTCCACCACAGCCTCAATCACCTTGGCGCTCGTCTCGAGGCCGGCCTGCTGCGCCGCCGCTGTCTCTCCCTCGAGCTTCCTCTCCTTCCCGGTGACGTAGAAGGCCGCGAAGACGAGCCCGCCCGCCGACAGCAAGGTGACACCCACGACAGCGAGAATGGCAGCAGACACGGCATCCACGGTTAGCCTTTCAACGCGCCAGCAGGAGGAGGCACCGGGGGCGTCGCCTTCGTGTCTGATGAGGTCTTCACATCGGGCTTCATGCCAGCCTCGGTGCCGAGCGTGCTCGTCGTGGCCACGGCTTTGCCGCGTGCCATGTTGGCGAGCTGGATGCCTTTGTCGATATTGATGGCCGCGAAGTTCAGCACCGTGCCAGCACCAGACAACATCGGGCTCACCTTCTCGCCAGCGTCGCTCTTGCTGCGGATGACGTGGTTGACGAGCGACGACAACGCGGACATCAGAGGCACCAATGCGCCGACAATGGCAAGGATGTAATCGAGGCGTTCGCTACCTGTCATGGTGACGGCTCCTGTGAGTCGATGGCCGCACAATGCAGCCACACGCCACTCACAGTCTAGGCCGACGAGCGTGTGATGCACAGGCTTGAGCGTGTGATGCGTGATGCGTGGGCTCGAGTGCACCTCATGGGCGCACCCAATGGGTGCACCCAATGGGCAAAAAATCGGCGTGATGACTGAGCCAATCCCAGCCACCACGCCGATTCAGTTCAACGGAGTTCTTCCTCGGTCACGACGCTCACCCACACAGCTCGAGCGTCATGGGCCGCCCGTACTACGCCGCGACGCTCGCGCCAAGGCTGATGCGAATGGCACCAGTCGCAACCGCAGTGGTGCAGGTCGCCGTCGGCCCGCCGCCAGCCTGGCGCACGAGGTAGAACAGCGACGCGCCCTGCACATAGATGGCGACTCCGAGCGCCGCCATGGTGGCGTCGAGTTCCGCCTGGTCCGTGTAGGTGCGGGAGAGGAACTGGTACAGCCGCGACGTCGTGGAGACACCCTTCACCAACTCGGCGTTGGCGACAGTGTCAGCCACGCCAGGAGCCCCGTTGGCGTAGGTCCAAGACGCCGAGTTGCCACCGTTGGAGTTCTTCGCGTCGGCAACGCCGGCGAGAGGTCCAGCAGCGGCGGGCATCGATGCAGCGGTCAAAGCGAGTGCGTTAGCCATGGTATTTTCCTTTGGTCAATTGGGTTTGGGGTGAATCGGTTGAATGGACGCGGGCTCGAGCCCACCTCGATGCGCTCGAGCCCACCTTAACTTGTTACGCCGCGACGCTCGACATGAGCGCGATGCGGACGGCGCCCGTGGCCACTTGCGTGGTGCACGTGGCAGTGGCCTTCGCGTTGCCGGCCGTCGTGAGGTAGAAGAGCGAGCATCCCTGGACCGAGACCGTGAGCCCGAGCGCGGCCATCGCGCCGTCCAGCTCGGCTTGGTCCGTCCAGGTGCGATTCAGGAAGGCGTAGATGCGTGACGTGGTGGACAGCCCCTTCACCAGCTGAGCGTTGGCGACGGTGTCGGCGGCTCCGACAGCGCCACCGGCGTAGGTCCAGGCGCCGGAGTTGTCTCCGTTGACGTTGCCTCCATCGGCAACACCAGCAAGAGGTCCTGCGGCCGCCGGCATCGCTGCGGCGGTGAACGTGAGTGCATTGGCCATGATGAATTCCTCAATTCACGGCCTCGCGAAATGCGCTGCCGGCTCCGCGTGTGTGAGCGATTGGAGCCTAGCAGAGCTGCTCTTAGTTGCGCCTCCTATTGCTCAGCGCGATGAGACGCGCACCGACGTGAAGCCATTGCGTCGGAAGAGCCACCACCAGCCGAGGCCCACGAGAGCGGCCCCGGCGACGAGGTAGGCCGGCGTGCCGAGGACGCTCTTCACGGGCAGCTGCACGGTGCCCTTCGTCAACGACGTCGTGGGCAGGAGCGAACCTGACTCCTGGACCTTCACGGTGGTCGCAGCGGTCATCGGCAGGTTGACCTTGATGGACGACGGCGTGGGCGCGAGCGCGGCCGCTGCGGCTTGCACTGCCGGCGACAACGAGGGTTGGAGCGGAGCCAAGACGGACTGGGCCACACGGATGGGCGCGACGACCTGCACATCACGCTGGATTGCCGGTGCCGGGTTCGGCCAGCTCGGCACGACTGTCGTGCCGGTAGGCGTCACAGGCAAGCGCGTCACCGAGTTCGGCGCTGTCAGTGGCATCGTGAAGTTCTGCTCGATGGGTGAGTTGGGGAGCAGCGCGCCGTTGGCGTACAGGTGGACGAACATCCGCCGGCCCCTGTGCTGCAACACCTGCTCCGGCGCCATCTGGAACATGAAGCGAGAGCACTTCGGACTGGATGGAGACGCGCTCGCGAGTGGGTAGGCAGGCATCTTGATGAGCTGCGCACCGCCCTGCGAGTACGGCTTGTCGAACACCAGCTGCACCATGTTCGGCGTCGCCGGGCTGAAACCAGCCGCTTGGCAGAACTCCACCGTGACGTTGAGCCGACCTGACACTGCCGTCTCAGCGACCACCGAGCCGCTGATGGGCATCGGCGACGCACCTGACGTGCTCGAGGTTGGTGCAGCAGTGACTGGCGTCGAGGTTCCCCACTGCCCAATGCGTCCGAGTTCTGCGAAGCCCATGTGAATCCCCAATTGCTTGATGTGTCGAGTGTCTCTTGGTGCACCCGTGAATCTACTTGTCTCACGCCTCACGCAGCTACTTGGGGCGACCAATCCAGAAGCCAGCACCCGCGCCGACGAGCGCACCCGGCGGTCCGCCGGCCACGAAGCCTGCACCCGCTGACGCGGCGACGGCGAGCCAGTTGAGCTTGGATGGTGGCGGAGGCGCAACGACTGGGCGTGGGGGCGGAGGCGGGATGAAAACAGGCGCCACAATGGGCGCTACGGCGGGCTTCGGAGGGGGCGGGGGCGGCGCAACGAATGGCACCGGGGCCGGCTTTGCTGGACCGAAGAGGTCTGCCATCGCCTTCTCGACTTCAGCAGGCGTGAGCCCGAGCCCGCGAAGATTCGCGCGATGCTGGCTCGGCCCACCAGCCATCACTCTGACGCTACCTGTCGACCAATCGCTGATTGCCATGCCCGCTCCTATGCGCCTGCTCAGACCTTCAACAACTCGGCTTTGAACGTCGAGACGAATTGAGGATAGCTCGCCGTCTTTTTGAATTGCTCGCCCACGACGCGTGCGGCGATGGTCGCGGCTTCGGTGAAGCTCATGGCCGCGACCTGCTCTTGGATGAAGAGAATCCTGTCGGGCGCGCCCATGTTGCGCAGGATTTCTCGAGCCCCCATGGCCAAATTGGCCTGCTGCTTGTCGACGGAGTCGCCGGCGTTCTTCGCGGCAAGCACCCACTGCGACAGCGCCGGAATCTCTGCGACGGCGTCAGGCAGAATCGCGAGCAGAAGCTCAGGCACGATGGAGAGCACCTTCACGGCCACTTCGGTGATGGTGCCGAACTGGAACGTGCGCACGGCCTCGACGATGGTGCCAATGCCTTTATCAAGGCGCTTGATGAGGTCTCCTGCGAACTTCCACGCAGCATCGGTGTCCTTGAACTTCTTTTCGAAGTAGGCGACGACCTGCGCCTTCAAGGTGTTCATGATGGCCGCGATGTCCATCAAACCTTGAATGATGACGACGGTGAACTTCATCATCTTCTCAACGCCGCGCTCGATGTCCTCGAGAATGGCGTCCTTCAACGGCGCGAGCCGCTTCAGCCCAGGTGCGATGAAGACGGCAATCATCGGCGAGAGCGCGATGGCGAGCGCACCGATGGAGAGCGGCGACGGTGCAGTGCTGACACCGACAATCGCCATGATGAGCATGATGGGGAAGAGCGGATTCTTGTTGGTGACCTTCTTTGCCAACGCGTCGAGTTCCGCGAAGCCCTGCGCGAGCGTCTTCTGCGTGCCCTTCATCAACACCGGGACCATGACGGGCGCCGAGAGGTTGAAGAGCATCATGCCCACGCCGCGCAGCAACACCATGAAGGCTTGCTCGGTGCGGCCGGCAATCAACTCCTTGATGAAGCCGACGATGGCCGTAATCGCGTCCGTGATGATTTTCGCGGCCGCAGTGATGGTCGCCGCCGCCACCTGAATCACCACGCGGATGACGTCGCAGATTGCGCCGCCGACGGCCTCTCCGAAGAGTTGCTTGAAGCCCTTGCACAGCACGTCAATGACGAAGTCCGCCGTCTTGCCAACGAACTCGAGCGCGTCAGCCGCAGCACGCTTGATGGCATTCTCCATATCAGACGTCGCGGTGCGGGTGTCGAAGGAGTTCGCGCCGACAACACTACCCTCACCTGCTGCCGGTGTTGTGGTGCGAATCTTCCCGTCGCGAATGCCCTGGGCAACGAGACGCATGGTGTTCTCCATGGCCTCACCCTTCGCGTATGTGCCTTCGCGCGTCGTGCACCACTTGAGTTCGCCGAAGTACTGGACCTCAGCGTTGTTCGGTTGGCGGCCGAAGGTCCGCGCAAATTGAATGCGAATGCCCTCTGCCTTGTGCTCCGGTGTGAGAATGTAGAGCGGGGGCGTGTAGCAGGCGACGACCTGGAACTTCGAGTAGTCGAGCGAGGGCCGGTCTGGTGGCGCGAACGCCCTGTCCCCAGGTGAGCGCTGAAGTGCTGCGACGCGTGCAGCTTCTGCTGCTGCTTCTGCCGCTACCTTCGCCGCCGACTTCAAAACGAACTTTCCTGTGTTGTCGAGCGCCTCATTCCTGCCACCGAAGGCCGTTGACTGGCCATGGACGTGCAGTGAGCGGCCATCATTGGACGCGACGACGGCAGCTGGGATGATGAAGGTGAAGCCTCGATTCGAGTTGGTGAGGCCGCACGCCGCACCCACCGCTGCTTCGCGCATGCCCTTGGCCGTGGTCGAGCCGATGAATGTCGAGCCACTGTAGTCCGGCCCTCCGGCGTAGAACTTCACCTCGGTGAACTCTGGACGACCACGCACGCACGCCCAACCCTGCGCGATGAAGTTGCCTTGACCATCCCGCGTGAGTGCGTCGATGACGCCTGTGACTCTGCTCTCCGGCGGAACGGTGGCTGCTCCTTTCGCAACGCCTGACGGAGCGGGTGGCGGTGGTGCGCCCGTTAGAGCCATCGTCGTCGAAACGCTCTCGACGTTCACCAATGACTTCTGCACCTGTTGCTGCATCTGCTGCTGAGCGAGCGCAGCAGCTTGCTGCTTCGCCTGCTGCTCTGCTTGGTACGCGGCAATCGCCGCCGCTGTGACGCCGAGGTAGGTCGCCTTTGCGTTAGCAATCCACGCAGCCTTGTTCGCTTGGAGCGCGGCGATTTCTGCGTCGATGCGCGAAAGCTCACTGTCATTCTCAGCCTCAGCGGCGCTCGACCACGCTGCATTGAGCCGAGCCAACTCGCGTGCAAACTTGTTCTGCGCGACGCTCTCCGCGTCGGCGTTCTGCGCATCCGTGATGCCCAGGCCACGCAACACGCTGAGCCCGCTGAGCCCACTAAGTCCGCCGAGCCCACGCGTGTTTGCCACGCTCGCCCCACCGAGCCCACCATCATCATTCGCGCGCCGCACCTGGGCGTCCTCGAGCACCTTCTTGAAAGCGAAGTAGCCCGTCGCGTAGAGTGTCTGCTTCTTCGCGTCGGCGTCCATGATGCCGATGAGGAAGTGCAGCGCCAGAGAGAACCGCACAGCATCTGAGACGCCCAGCACACCGGGGTAGCTCTTGGCGAGCTGCAACACCTGGCTCGTCCA
>JFJP01037751.1_pt1 | contig 23547 bp, 22 predicted proteins | sample 431651 | NCBI WGS metagenome assembly JFJP01 (sample SAMN02602958, study PRJNA72255) | Microbial mat metagenome, whole genome shotgun sequencing project. | biome: fresh water; feature: sink hole; material: water; isolation source: purple microbial (photo- and chemosynthetic) mats found in...
ACATTAGCAACATTGGTTACGTAACTTCTTTACAAACAGGCACAAGCGAAGGCGTAGTAAGTCTTAATTTTGGAATAACCTACAATAGAATAGCCGATTTTAACCAGCACTATGAAATTAGTGGCACCAACACAGAATCGTCGATGGCTTATTCATTTCTACAATATGCAAATGGCTACAAGCCAGTGGATTTATGGGAATATATGGAACGTTTGGCTTACGACACTTATGTAATAGATACCGATATGTCGGACACCCAATACATAACCGGCTTAGGCTCAAGCATTGAGCAAACACAAAACAAATCGATTACCACCGAAGGCGGAATGAGTGAATTAGATATGAACTTATCAGCCAATATTTCTAATAAGTTTTACATAGGTGCTTCGCTAGGAATAACTACGGTAAATTACAAATATACAGGCAAATACAGTGAAGAAAATAATTTGCTCGATACCAATTGTAGGAATGAACCTTAAAATAGGAGCTATTTTTAGACCCGTAAATTGGGCTCGATTGGGAGTTGCATTTCATAGTGGAAGCTATTTGGCTATTAATGAGGAATATAGAACAAGCATGGAATCGGAAGTACACTACATTGATGCACAAGGAAATGTAGATGCACCGGGCTACACGTACCACTTTGCGGAACCTACCGACAAAGACGGTTATAAATTAGGTGCGTTGGTGAGCGACTATTATATCATTTCACCAGGCAAAATAATTTTGAGTATGGCGCTTGTGATAAAACAAATGGCTCTAATAAGTGTTGATTTTGAGCAAGTTAATTATTCAAGAATGAAAATGAGTGCGCTTGATTTTAACTTAGACAATGCCAATCAAGCAATTATAGACAATTTTAGAAGAACAAATAATCTACGAGTAGGTGCAGAAATAAAAAAAGGTATTTTTAGTGTTAGAGGTGGTGCTATTTTTTACGATAATCCTTTGGCAAGTGAGGATTTTTTCATAAATCCACGTAATTTGTCGCTTAGCGCAGGTTTTGGTCTAAACCAGGGAGCTTTTTACATAGATTTTGCAATTGCGCAACAAAAAACGCAACGCAACGACTATTTTTACTCAGTTCCTGACGATTTTAGCAAAGTAGGTGCGCAACTAACAATAGAAAAAACAAAAGCCTTAGCTACTTTTGGCATACGTTTCTAATAAAAAAATAGTTTTTTTTCATAGCACAAACCTCTTAATATTTTATATGTTTTTGGCAAAGCATAAAATATTAGAGGTTTTATTTTTAAAATAAAAAATGATAGAGCTCAACAATTTAATTTTAGTGGGAGGCGGAAGCCGAAATTTAGGCAAAACAGAATTTGTGAGCCAATTAATAGCTCATACAAAAGAAAAATATGACATAATTGCATTAAAAATAAAAACAATTTACGAAGGCGATAATTTTTTCCACGGAAAAGATTTAAAACCGTTAAAATCGGACTATGAAATTACAGAATACACCAAATCGAACGATTCAGAAGACACCTCGCGCATGTTGCAAGCGGGAGCAAAAAAAGTGTTTAAAATAAAAGCCAAAAATAATTATTTAGGCATAGCATTTTCCGAATTTTTATCGAGAACAAATACAGAAAACAAGCTAATAATTTGTGAATCAAATAGTTTGCGCGATTATGTAATTCCACAGTATTTTTTTATAATTTTAGGTACCGAAAATGCAGAAATAAAGCCAAGCGCACAACGATTATTAAAATATGCAAATAAAATTGTTTACTCCGACGGAAAAAATTTTGATATTAACATAAAAAAACTTAATTTTACACTTTGATAAATTTCTTTATTGTAATCTATTTCGCATATAATTTAGTCTAGTTATAAAAGGAAACTCTTAAAAAATATAGAATTAAAGAACGACGGAAAATTAATTATTTCAAAACTCAAAATGAATAACAAATTTAATGTATTAACCAATGAGCAGGAGCAGAATGTAGGCATTTTCACAAAAGAAGATGTTAGTAATTTCCTAAATGATAGTTCAATCAATTTTGGTGAAATGCAAGTGGAGCAAAGCATTGAACCAATAGATACGACAAATTCTTATAATATTTTGATAGTTGACGACGAGCCGGACATACACCGTATGACAAAGCTAAATTTGAATAATTTCAGTTTCAACAATAAATCATTAACATTTTTTCATGCGTATTCAGCCAAAGAAGCAGAAGCTATATTATTGGAAAACAAAGAAATAGCTTTAATTTTTTTAGATGTAGTAATGGAAACAAACGATGCAGGACTAAAATTAGTTCAGTACATACGCCAAGAATTAAACAACAAACTCACTCAAATAGTATTGCATACGGGTCAGCCAGGGCAAGCTCCTGAGAAAGAAGTAATTGCAAAGTATGATATCAATTCTTATCAAACAAAAACTGAATTTACCGATAATAGAATTTATACCGTAACTGCTGCATCGCTACGCGCTTACGATGCGCTTAAAAAAGTGAAAGAATACAGCGAAACTCTTGAACAAAAAGTAGCCGAAAGAACGCAAAAGCTTCAAGAAACATTAGATACTAAGAACAAACTTTTTTCGATTATAGCACATGACCTACGAAATCCGTTTAACACCTTGCTCGGATTTGCTCATCTAATTTTGCATCAAATAGACCAATTTGATAAAAATCAAATAGTTAAATATGCAAAAACAATTCATACTTCTGCCGAAAATATATTCAATTTGCTCACCAATTTGTTGGAATGGGCACGTACACAAACTGGAAATATTGCGGTAAATGCTCAAAAACTGAATATAAATGAACTAATTAACCAGAATTTAAAGTTATATCAAGAAATAGCAAAAATCAAATCAAACCAGCTACTTTTTGAGCAAAAAGAAGATATTTTTGTGCATGCCGATTCTAACATGCTCAATACAATTTTACGGAATTTAATATATAATGCCATAAAATATACTAAAGAAGGAAAAATAGTTATAACAACAACAACCGAAAATAACATGTGCAAGGTATCTGTTATTGACAATGGCGTTGGAATTGAAAAAGAGCGACTTAGTAATCTTTTCAAAGTGGGTAACAGCATTTCAACCAAAGGAACAGACAAAGAAAAAGGAACTGGGCTTGGATTGCACATTTGCAAAGAATTTTTAAATTTAAACAACGGAACAATAGAAATAGAGAGTGAAATTAATAAAGGCAGTAAATTTACATTTATTTTGCCACTTTTCTTTTGATATTAAAAATTTACTTTTTCTAAAATAACGAACGAAAATGAGAAAAATAGCTTTTATACTTTTTGTGTGTGCGATGCTATTTTTTGACAGCTATGCCCAAAATACATCATCAATTGACAGTTTAAAAGGAATTATAGCTCAAACAAAGCACGATACTATTAGGCTAAATGCACTGCTCAAATTAAGTACTCTTCAAGCCAAAGACAGCATACAAAGTTTGAGGCTATCAAAAGAAGCTTTAAGCTTAGCAAAGAAACTTGGCAAAAAATATGAAGCTAAAGTACTTCAAAATATTGCTCGCAATTATAAAGAAACTCAGTATTTCAAAAAAGCCCTTCTTTCGATAAACAAAGCGCACGCATTTTCCGAAAAGAACAATTTACTCCCCGAATTAGGCTCATGCTACTATTTAAAAGGACAGATTTATTTTGGCTTAGAAAACATAGATAGCTCACTTTTTTATCACAAAAAGGCACTTAGCATCTATAAAATTATAAACGACCCCAAATCTATTTCGTCGAACTTAAATGCGATTGGCTTAATGTTTTGGAGGCGTGGTCAGCTCGATAGTGCCAACAATTACTACAAAGAATCGTTAGAAATTCGTAAAAAATTAAATGAAAGCGAAACACTTAGTACAGTATATAATAATTTAGGTGCAGTAAACTGGGGGTTAAGCAATTACAATAGCGCACTCGACTATTTTTTAAAAGCATTAGAAATTACCCGCAAAATAAAAAATGAAAAAAGAATAGTACTAATAACCAATAATATAGGACTCATTTACCAAGAATGGGGACAGTATGAAAAAGCATTAACCTACCATGCAGAGGCAACTGAATTAGCAAAAAGAATAAATTATCCGGTAGGCTTAGCCTATTCATACATCAACACTGGCGCATGTTACAGAGCAAAAAAAGAATACAAAAAAGCAATAGAAGTTTTTGAACTAGCTATTAACCAATATTTAAAAGAAACTAAAGCCGAGACAGTCATAGGAATTGCCCTAATTTACAGACACTTAGGTGAAACTTACATTTCACAAAAAAAGTACGACAAAGCCATAAATTATTTGAATAATTCAATAAAAGAAGCTTCGAAAGTAAATAGTATGCAACATATTGCAGTAGCACACCAACTGCTAGGCAAAGCTTTTTTTCTTAAAAATATATTTTCTAACGCTATAATACAAAGCGAATTAGCATTCAAATTAGCGGTCGAAAATAATTACAAAGAAACAATTAAAGAAAGTGCCTTTATTTTATCTTACGTTTATGAAACACAAAAAGATTACAAAAATAGCTTAAAATATTTCAAAATAGCAAATACCATCAAAGACAGCATATTTAACGACAAAACAGGAAAACAAATAGCCGAAATGCAAGCAAAATACGAGACAGGAAGGCAATTGCAACAAATAAAATTGCAAAAATCGGAGCTTGCAAAGAAAACATCTGAAATAAAGCAAAAAGAAAATCAACAAAAAATGCTATTTGCCGGTTTATTTTTTATTTCCATCATTGTACTGCTAATAATTATAAGCAATGTAAAAATAAAAAAAGCAAAAACTAAAATAAGCATACAAAAAAAAGAACTTGAAGCTGCTAATAATCTGCTCATTGAATTGAGTGAATATAAAGAAACACTAACGGGAATGATTGTGCACGATTTGAAAAATCCGCTCAATATTATTAGCAATACAACAAATATTCCTCAAATAAAAGAGCCTGTTTCGCGCATGTATAATCTGGTAATGAACATTTTAGATGTACAGAAATTCCAAAGTTCAAAGATGAAAATTAATGAGGAAGAACTAAATTTATCGGCAATTATCAAAACAGCATACCAGCAAGTACAATTTCTTGTAGAACGAAAGAATATAGACTTTATCGTTTTGATACCAAATGAATTAACAGTATTTAGCGATAACGAAAAATTAGAGCGCGTGCTAATTAATCTGCTTCATAATGCCGCAAAATATACTCCCAACAATGGAAAAATAACTATTTCTATAAGCTCATTATCAATAAATAAAATCAAGCTGTCATTACACAATACAGGAGAAATAATTCCAGAAAACGAAATAAATAATATTTTTAGCAAATTTGAACAATATAAACCAATAAAAGACAGCCTTTCTGCATCAACAGGCTTAGGCTTAACATTTTGCAAAATGGCAATGAATGCCATGCACCAAGAAATTGGTGTAGAAAGTTCGGTGGAAAATGGAACCACTTTTTGGATTAGCTTACAAGAAGGTACAAAAAATGCAGAAATAAAAATGAACACGATCGAAAAGAAAGAAAAAAAGGAAGTATTTTTTAGCGAAGAAGAAGAAAAAGTAATAGAAATTTTAAAAAAAGAACTAAATAAATATGAGATTTTTGAAATATCTAACCTAAAAATAATCATTGAACAAGCAAAACAAAATAAAAGCAAAAAAATTGTTTTTTGGGCAAACGAGCTAGAAAATTCGATTCTAGTAATGAATGAAACGCAATTTAATGAGCTTAGAAAAATCAATTAAATGAATACAAAATTCAACCTAATCCTTTTAGCAGCAGGCAAATCGAAACGAATGGGTTATCCAAAAGCGTTGCTCGAATTTGACAACACACATAATTTTTTAGAACAAATCTTATCGGAATATTTGAAACATAAACAGCTAAATAACATCATTTTAGTACTAAATACAGAACTTTTAGAAATTAGCAAACAACAAAATATAAAACTGCAAAAAAAAATAAAAATAACATTCAACAAAAACCTTGAAAAAGACCGTTTTTTTTCTATTTTTTTAGCTGCAAAAAAAATGCACATTCCATATCCAAGTTTTATACAAAACATTGATAATCCATTTATTAAACTTGAAGATATTGATACAATGATTCAGAATCTTAACGAGAAAGAAATACTAATTCCAAAAATAAACACCGAAAATGTACACCCAATTTTAGTAAATTCAATAATAATAAACCAAATAAAAAACTCACCTAATTTCGAAGGTAATCTAAGAACTTTTTTATTGCACCACAAAAAGCAATATATTGATTTACAAAATGAAATGCTCCTATTAAACATCAATACGCCCGAAAATTACGAAACAATATTTAGACAAAAACCTAAAATAAAACAAACAAATTGAAGTAAGTCTTGGTATTAAGCTAGTATTTTTATAATTTTGTTGCTGAAAAAAAGACACAACAGCAAAATTTTGTGTGCATAAAAAAACAGAAAAATGAAAACCAACCCCATTAAAAGCATTATTACTTTTTTGCTCATTTTTTTGAGCGTAACTACTTCTTTTTCACAAAGTTTAGGTGATGGATGTGCTTCAAGAGAATTAACACAACGACAACTCAAAAAATTGCCTTGGTATGGAAATAATAACTTTTTGACCCAAGTGCTTGAAACAGAAAACTATAAAAAAGACAGCACGCAAGTTTTATACCGAATACCAATTACGTTATGGGTTTTTTCACCAAATTCAAACGATGAATATTATAAAAAATTAATTCAAGATGTAAATTATTATAATAAATTAAACAACACTGGATTTGAATTTTATTATGCTCAAATAATTCCTAAGTATAAATCTACGCCATTCAAACTTGGATATACAATTCCGGCTTTCATAAAAGGCTTTTTTTATCGAAAAAAAGAAACTGTAAATGTACTACTAGTTGATAATTTAGTAAAAAGAAGTATTCTAAAACCAACAAAATATTATAAAGGTCAATACAACTCTGGAACAAAAAATATTGTTTTGCGCTACAATTCATCAACCACTTCACTTACCCATGAAATAGGTCATTTTTTGGGTTTACACCATCCTCATAGAGGCTGGAAACGAGGGAAAAGACATCAAGAATCGGTAAATAGAGAGCGAAAAGCACAAAGAATATTAAAAAATGCAAAAAACTGCGAATTAAATGGCGACGCCATCTGCGACACGCCAGCAGAGCCCGTTTTGCTAAAATACATAAACACCGATTGTCAATATACGGGCGATTTGGTGGATAATTGGGGAGATAAATACGTTCCAAACACAGATAATATCATGTCGTATCCTGGTAACATAAAATGCCGAGATAATTTTACACAAGGACAAATTGCAGTAATGCTTTATACTGCAAAAAAAAGGAATGTACCTGAATGGAAAGCAAGCGATATTCGCTTTATTTTTGACCAATACGAACCCAATAATTCTCACATAACTGCATCATTATTAAACAATAAAACAATAGAAAGTAATTTACATTTAAAATATGCAGGAAAAAGCAAAAAAATAATAGCAACCGATGAAGATTGGTTTGTTATACAGACAGATAGCCTCGAAAGCAAAGAGGCAGAATGGGCTTTAAAGATTGAATTGGTAGAAGATTCAAACGCAGAATTGACAGTAGAAACAAACCCTTATCCACAAAGTATAGAGAATAAAATGACGAAAGTAAACAAGCAAAATAATACAGTTTCCTTAGACTTAAAAAACAATAAGCAACTCTATATTTGTATTAAAAATACAGAAAAACAAAAAGAACTATTAGCCTACAAAATAAGTTTAGTAAAACAATAAAAAAGCTATAAATTTGCCAATTTCAAAAAAAGCAAATTTATAGTAATAAATTTACCAAAAAACTTAATTCTCTAATGCAATTTTATTCAAATCCAAATCAACAACCCAAACCATTCCAAAAAAACCAAAACTCAATTTATTTCTTTTAATTTTTTCGGTAGTATAAGAAAAAAATAGGCTGTCATGATATTCAACAAGATTTGAAATTATTTTGCCTACGCCAAAAAAACCAGAAATTGGATTTTGTTCTACAAATTTTGTTTCAATTTTTGTTTTATGTTCTTCAAAAGAAGGATTTGTAAAATAAGCAATTGTTAAAGTAATAATTAAAAAAATTACTATATTTCTAAGTGTTTTCATATTATCTAAAAAATTTAAAATGAGTTAATTGCTCAAAAAGCAAAAATTAATTACTGCAACTTTCAATGGTTTGTGAAATTATATTTATTAATTGAGTCAAATAGATTTCGTCTATTTGGCAAAAATCATTTAATTTATCACTGTCCACATCAAGAACATATTTTACCTGATTATTTATAAAAATAGGCAGAACAATTTCTGATTTTGAAGCAGAGCTACAAGCAATATGCCCGGGAAATTGCTCCACATCGGGAACTATAATTGTTTGCTTATTTTTCCACGCAGTGCCACACACCCCTTTTCCATAAGTAATTCGTGTGCAAGCTATTGGACCATGAAAAGGGGCTAAAACCAATTGCTCGTTTTTTACTTCGTAAAAGCCTACCCAAAAAAAATTCATTCCAAAATATAAAGCTGAAGCTACATTAGCTAAATTAGCTGTTATATCAATTTCGCCTGTAATAAGAGCCTCTATTTGAGGAATTAAAGATATATATTTTTCTTCCTTTGTTGCGTTAGGCTCTATTAATAAATTTTCTGCCATTTTCCTATATTTTATCTAATTACTTAAATCTAGAACAAAATTCCATTTTCAAAAAAAATTACTCATAAAGAAATAGAAATTCTACGAAAAAAATCACAATTTTCTATAAAATAATTTTGCAAATTTAAACAAAAGAAACAAATTTTCGATAAAATAATTGCTCTCTCAGATAAAAAACGTCAAAAACTATTTTTAACAGCTAAAAAAGGTACTTGAGCAAAATAAATCTAAAATATAGTCTGACGAAAAAAAGACTATTCACTCCTCGACAAAGCAATTAGTTTATCTTTTGCGCCATATAATTCGCTATTTTTGGTAAAAAGAACAAACATTTTAAATGTACCCCAAGTAGAATCAGGCAAAGCATATTGCCTATGTAAAATAAGATATGGTTTTTCTACTTGCATTTTTTGCAATCTTTTATTAAGAGAATCTACGTCCAATTTGTTATTATTCATATAATTATTCATAATATTAAACGAACCAAAAAGTTGATTTCCTTCTGACATGCTTGAGCCTGAAATACGTAAATTTTGACCATTTTCGCATTCTACCTGCCAAGTAATACAATAATAATTATAAGGACACCAAACTTCGATAGTATCCAAGTCGCTCAATAACTCCTTTTCATGAACATGAATTTGCACTTTTCCCGTTTTCGACAAATTACAAGAAACTGATAGTAAATAAATTAAAACCACAAAAACAAAAATTTTCAAATTATTTGTACTCATAAATTTATTGCATTTAAAATGAGGAAAGTAATTTTTTAATTTTAGCTAAATCGCTGTTTCTTACAACAATAGTTCCAATAGAAGAGCCTGCATAAAAGCGAAGAGAAAATTGCTCACATTTTAATAATTCAGCAACTTGTGTATCAGAAAATTGTATTACAAATTGTTCCTCTTTCCAAGTTTCGGTTGAAACGCCTGTAACAATTGTTGTCTTTGTACTATCGGTAAGCATCACGTTTTCAGTAGTTTCGCTAACAGAAGAGTGTAATTGTATTCTATTTTTTTCAATAGCCATCTGATATTTTTTTTCATCAATTGCCCTGAAAAACGAATCCTCTAAACAAAAACTTCCTTGGCTTCGTACCACGGTAGTAAAGACTTTATATTGCTTCTTTTCTCCTCTTTTTTCAGCATAAAAATCGCAAAGCACACTATAAATAATAGCACGCTTTTCTTGGGTAGGAAAACGCAAATGGAGCGAAACTGTTTCGGAATTTCGATAGCTATCTATCTGAAATATAAGCTTTCCATACGATGAATTAAAAATGCACCCACTAGAAAAAACAAAAAGCACAAGAAATACCAGAAATATTTTTTTCATATCAAGAAAAATTAAAAAGAAATAGTATATAATACTTACCAAATAGGGCGTAAAAGTTATCAAAATTTAGCATATAGAATCACTTACGCAATTCAAACTCTTCGCAAAGCCAAGTTTCTTGCACAGGCATTGCTCGCTTGCGAATTAGATGCTTCAATTCATAGTTTCTTTTACATGCTGAAAGCTCTTGTTTCCAAAGCTTTAAACATTGCCAAAAGCCAAAAAAACGTTCCTCGTCGGGGTGCAAAAAAGCAAATTTACACGAAAAACATGTTTTAAATCGAATCCCTTTCACATCTTCTTCAAAAAATTCCAAAGCTAAAGCAAAACTCTCAGCTTCAATAGGATAGCTATCATTTTTGTAGTACAACTCAAAAGATGTATATTCAAACGACAAAATAGCATCTCTAACAGGCATTCCTAAAATTAAATAATACGAAAGTAAAGCTTCTTCAATCATATTAGTCTTTAAATCAATTATTTGAATAGGAATATCGCAAGTAATAATGCTTCTACACAAAAAACCTCTTGACCGTACATCAAAAGGAAAACGTCTGCGAAGTTCGGGCGTTAATAAATCTTGGTGAATTGAAAAATCGCGAAAAGTTTTACCGGAAAGTTCTTTATCATCAATTATTAAATATAAGCAATCTGCATCATTGTAATCAAAACAATTATCAATGAAAGTATCTAAAATAACATCGGTTGTTATAACAGCTGCCTTATATTTATAAACTTCAAACAAAATAATTTTATAAAAAAACCTATTAAATTAAAAAACCAAATTATTTTCTATATGAAAACTACGAAATCGTTTAAAGCGAAAAACAGACGTTTTAATTCCGCTATTATCTTCATTAGCAACTTGTTCAGTGGCAGAAGCTACTGTTCGAATAAATTCTTGATGCAACAAAAAAACTAAATTGTAAGTAAAAGTCATTTCGCCCATTACATGCACAGCGTTGTGCTTATCCAAATAGTTTTCTTGCTCATTATCAAACAATTTCATACACTTTAACTTAAAGCGTTGCGCCAATTCAATAACCTCCTCTATGCTAGCACTTGGGTCTATATCTGGAAATGGAAGATCTATTATCCTCTTAAACAATTGATTCGCTGCATTTTTTTGATCTTCGCTCCAATTCTGAGAATGATGATTCGATAAATTTATCAACATACCTGATATTTTCTAAGAAATATTTAATAATTCGGTAAAATTTTTTCCTGAGACAATTTCTGAATAGGCTAAAATTGTAACATTATATAATTCAGCACGTTTATAATGAGTTTCGGCAATTGGGTTTACTTTTCCCTCTTTATTTTTTAATGCACTCAAAGTAGCAATAGCGGTAATGGGATATAGCCCAAATTCGCTCTGCAAACTATCGCATTTATACACAAAATCGCCAATTGTAGTCCTTTTTTTGGCATTTTCCATATAATATACAGATGTTTTGCACTCAATTGTGTAAAATTTATTGTTCAACGTAAAAACAACGTCAAACTCATTCGGAACTCCCTGTTTTTCAACAAAAACACCAATACCTATATGATTTTTTGGCAAATTAAATTCTTTCTGAATTTTATAATGTATATATTCTTCAAACCAACCACCAGAAAGTAAAATAATTTCATCTTTTGTAAGAGAATCAATATATTTAGGGGTAAAATTCAAATCGGCGAGTAAGTTTTTTAAGCCAGCTATTTTATCAATAGAAATAAGCTTCGAGCTGCTAATTCCTCTATATTTTTGAAGCTCAGAAAAAACAAAATTATGCGGAGAAACTAAACTAGTCTCGGGTTCGAAAAATGGTGCAAAATAGTTAAAAATAGATTCTATAACCGAAAAAGATTGAGAAACAGAACCAGTTTTTGTTATCGAGAAACCGTAAGCTTCAAGATATTCTTTCACAGATAAACGATAATTAAATATCAGATTTTTTTGATTTGATTTAGGAAAAATTTTAATGTATTCACTATTTTTTCCGGTAACATAAAAAATTTTAGCTCCCAGTTCTTTGAAAAAATCGAATGCTACAATCGACATTATTTTAGTACCATCCGAAATATTAACAAAAATATCATCGCTATCAGCAAATTTTATGCCTGACAATTTTTCAGCTATATCATTGAAATCATGCTCATTAACTAAAATAGGTAATTGCACTTTGTCATCTGAAAGTTGTGCGCTTTTAATAATCCACTCACGAGTCCCTTTTTTCTCCATTCCTTCAGTTGAAATAAAAAAAAAGGAATCAACAAAATCAAACTCCTTAATAAGCTGAATATTAGGAATAGTTTGCTCTCCTACCAACGAAACAAGTATTTTGCTTGCCATAAATTTGCTATCCAAAAGAATTAACACTAAGAAATTTAGTTTTTTTTAATAAAATTTGCCTTAAAAATAAACTAAAAAAATGAAAAAACATAACTAATTTAAAAAAAAATAAAATAATTGACCTTTCCGAATCGTATAAATTATTAGCTTTGTAAATTTAAATGTATAAAATAATATAATTTTTCCAAGTCCAAAAATATTAATTCTTCATGTGCTCAAATTCTTTCAATTTGTTTAATCTAGTTTCGGCATAAGTAAAGTACTTATTTTCATATGGATCAGCCCAAGCTTTCTTTATTTTTTGCACAAAAAGTTCAAAATATTCAATTGCTTTCTGGCTGTTTTGCATTTTATCATAAATCAAAGCAATACAATAATAATCGTAATCCGACAAAAAACCAAACAATTCTTCTCGCTTTTTATAAGAAAATAAAGCCTTTTCATGCTCATTATTAGCCGTTAGAGCTTCTGCCATATCACCATAAAAGTTATACATCAATTGCTTATTGGGCATTAACAACTGCAAAGTTTTATTATAAAATTCTATACTTTGTTCAAATTTTTCTAATCCATAATTATTTCTAGCCAAATATAGGCTAATCATGTAATCAGTAGAGTCTTCTGCATAAGCAGCAGACAAATAACGATCTGCTTCTTTATATTTTTTTATCAAATAATACGCAACCCCAGTAGATTTTACTACTTCTAAACTAGAATCGCCATACTGAATAGTTTTTAGAAAATTAGGTAAAGATCTGAAATTGTGATTTTTAGCAAAATGAGCCATTGCTTGCAAACGATAAAACTCGCTAACGGTAGAATCGAGCAAAACACCCCGCTCGGCTATGCGAATACATTCATCATACTTATCGGCGCGTAAATAAAAATTAGCCAACTGCTTAACAGAAATTACGTCAGAACTATCTATTTCATAGGCTTTTAAATAATAATCCATGGCAAAACCACCACCACCCTTTTGCTTTGTAAAGCAATATCCCATTTGTCGCAAATAATAGGGATTTTCAGGATACAATCGTGTTAAAACTTCCAAAACAGTATTTGCCTTATTATAAAGCTTTTGCTTAATATACAATTGAGAAAGTTTATCGAGTGCAAAAAAATTAAATGGGTATTTTTGAAGTATTTTCTCAAAAAATAAAATAGCCTCTTTATTTTTACCAATCAATGATAAATTATTTGCATAAAAATTTTGATAATCAATAGATAAAGAATCTAAATTAAAAGCCTTCTGAAAAAATAAAGTTGCTTTTTTATCGAAATTAAGAGCCTGTTGAATAATTCCAGCATTAAAGTATAATTTTGGATTTGAAGGAAATTGATTAATCAATAGCTCACACACTTTAGAAGCATCGTCATATTTTGCTTCAAAAATCAGAATATCAAGCTCTTGAAGCTGTTCCAACGTTTGGGAAGAACCCCAAAAAGGAAAAAAAACAAGAAAAAAAAATATTTTTTTCATATAAAAAAAAATTTTACTAAATGGATAAATCAATTAAACTACTTGCAATCAATAATTTATCCATTTAGTTATAAAACTAGAATTTATTGAAGCGAAAATTGAATAGGTACCGTGTAATAAACATCAACAGCTTTGCCTCGTTGCTTACCAGGTGTCCAATCAGGAAGCATCGATACAACTCTAATTGATTCTTTATCAAGGTCTTCATGCACACCACGCGCTATTTTCACTTGCTCTACTTTTCCCAATTTAGTTACAACAAAGCGCACATATACTTTACCAAAAATGCTTGCTTCACGTGCACTTTCGGGATATTTTACATTTTGAGCTATAAATGTACTCAAAGCAATATCTCCGCCAGGAAATTGTGGCATTTCATCTACAATTAAAAAAATCATATCGCCATTTTCTGAAGTTTTAATTGTTTCGGTTATTATACCTGTATTTTTTTTCAATACAATAGAAATAACACCGTTTTTTCCTTTTTCGCCATATTTTTTGATAGCCTCTTCGCCTTTATACACATTCATTGACTCAATTTGGCTAGGCTCAATATTGTCAATCGATTGTTTTTCAACACCATCAACAAAAAAGATGGGCTGAACTTCAATTTTTGAATTTTCGGAAGATATTTCATTCTCAACTTCAAGAATTTCAGTTACTTCCTTTGCTTTATCGCACGAAAACACAAACAACATAAACCAAACAATAGGCAACATAGCCAGAAATTTAATTCCAGCAAAACGACGTGATTCTTTTTTATTCAACATAATTAAACGCTTTAGTGTTAATGACTTATTAAAATTATTGGCTAAACTCGGCTGCACGCCAATTTGTTGTTGAAGCAAGAGCATTTGATACTTGCCAGAATCGAAGCCTTGCTCCAAAACACCTCTATCTGCCAAATATTCATGAGTTTGTTTGAGTGCTTTTCGGTAAAACCAAACAAAAGGGTTGAACCATTGAATAATTGTAACTAATTCTATTACAAGTATATCTAAAGTATGCAACTGATTTATATGTACAGTTTCATGTTGCAAAATTTCTTCTAATTTTTTATTACTTCTAATATCATTACTAATAAATAAAACATCAAAAAAAGAAAAACCAGAGAATTGAGAATCGACAAATGCTATTTTTTTGCCATTTACTCGTTCTATTCCAAATTGAACAATTAATTTATAAATAGAAAGTAATTTTATTAAAAATCTAACAGTCAATAAAATAACTACGGAAATATAAAGCTTAAAAAATGTTTCCAAAACCGAAATAGTAGAAGGCTCATGCGATAAATTTGAAATTTTCCCTCCAATATTTACAGTTTCAAGCATAATAGAATATACAACATCTTGCTTTATATCAATAGTTTGAAAATGTAAAACGGGAATAATTGCGCTTAAAAAAAGCGAAACCATCAAAAATAATCTATTAAGCTTAAAGAAAGTTTCATTTCTAAGCAAAAAATAATACATCAAATAAAAAAATATGATACCTATTGCCCACTCTATCAGATAATTAAATGTCGTAATTTCCATTTTACATTTTCATAAAATCCACATTAAATTTCTTTTTTCTCCGAAATTTTTTGGTTCACTACTTTTATCAGTTCTTCCATTTCCTCAATGCTTAGATCTTCTTTTTCAGAGAAAAATGAAACTAACTGCTTAAAAGAATTACCAAAATAATTTTGAACAAATCCTTTTAAAAACTTCTTTTTGTAATCATCTTTTCCCACCGTTGGAAAATATTGATGCGTTTTCCCGTAAGCTTTGTGGTCAATAAAACCTTTTTTTTCGAGAATGCGTATAATCGTAGAAACCGTATTATACGCGGGTTTTGGCTCATCAAAATGCTCCACAATATCTTTCACAAAGCCCTCTCCCACTTTCCATAAAATCTGCATTACCTGCTCTTCAGCTTTTGTCAATTCTTTCATAAATTCTACTACTTTTTTAATTAAATTTCATCACAAACATACAACTAAAAATTTAGTTTTACAACTATTTATTTAGTTTTAATGTTTTTTAACAATTATATACAAATAAAAAAAATACCTTTGTGAAATAAAAGAGAACCGAATAAAAGTATATATCATTGATTTTCAACAAAAAAACAACCAAAATGGAAGCAATTTTTAAACGAAGAAGCGTGCGTGAATATCTCGACAAAGAGATAAGCGATGAGCAAATAAACGAAATTTTACATGCAGGAATGAGTGCACCTTCTGCCGGCAACGAGCAGCCTTGGCATTTTTTGGTCATCAAAGATAAGCAAAAATTAGCAGAACTCACACAGCTAAGTCCTTATTCTAAGATGCTTAACACCGCCAGCGCTGCAATTTTAGTTTGTGGCGATTTAGACAGGCAAAAACATGAAGGCTACTGGATGATAGATTGCGCTGCCGCGACGGAAAATATGCTTATTGAAATAACTCATTTACAGCTTGGTGCAGTTTGGCTAGGCGTATATCCACGCACCGAGCGTATGAAATTTTTAAAAGATTATTTTCATTTACCACAAAACGTTGAAGCCTTCGCTCTATTATCAATTGGTTATCCTACAGAAAGTTACAATCCAATAAACCGATTTGCAAGCGAAAGAATCCATTTTGAAAAATGGTGAAAAATAGAGAAAAAAAGGAAATTAAGATAAAAAAACGTCCTTTTTTAGACAATATCCTATTTTATAAAAAACCTCCTCGCTTTAAGGAGGTTTTTTTTATCGCTATTGACTTTTACAGTTTAAATGAGTAACTTTGGTTAAAAATTTGTTGATGAAAATAGTAATTTTAGTTAATTTTTTCCTCTTCTCGATGGTCTTTTTAGAGTCAAGCTCTATTAAAAACGATATGTTTGATCAAGAAGAAATAATAAATTATCAAAAAATTTTTGGAAATGATTACACTAAGGCACTGAATTTCATAAAAGTAAATAAAAAATTTATTAATTCGGCTCTCGACAATAAAAAACTTGACAAATCTATTTTAGTGAGTGTTCTGTTCCCTGAACGAATAAGATACTCAATTATAAGCGATTATGTAGAAACTGAAATCAATGAAAATTTATACACAAGTTTTGGCAGCGAATATGTTGATTTTTCAATTGGTTATTTTCAAATGAAACCTTCGTTTATTGAGAAAATAGAGGCATATTTAATTAGTAATGAAGAACTTAATTCTTTTTTTTCAACTACAATGAAATACAACGCAAAAACTGACAAAGAAATTAGAAAAGAAAGAATAATACGCTTAAAATCATTTAATTGGCAACTTAAATATGCCGAAATTTTTTATTACATAGTAGAAAGTAAATTTGATTTGGAAAAATACGATACAATAGAAAAAATTGAATTTTTTGCGGCAGCTTACAATTTTGGTTTTGATAAAAGTCAAGAAAAAATTGAAAAAACAATAACTGAAACCTATTTTCCTTATGGAAATTCTTATCCTGGCAAACAATATTCTTACTCAAAAATAGCTTCATTTTTTTATATCAATAATTATAAATCTATATTTTTATACTAAAAAAATTATTCTTTATTTAGTAGTATTTTAAATTTAATATATACTTAATTGTAATTTTAACTCTAAATCATTTACTGTATGAAAACAAATAAAATTTTATCAATTTTGCTCGCTAGTATGTTGCTGTTTGGCTGTAAAAATGGCGATTTAGCTGACAAACCATTTATCAATCCGCCATTTCCGACTTTAAATCCGGTAGCCGAAAATTTCGCAATAACTGCTGAAAAAGGTGGCACATTCGAATATAAAACGGGAAGTATAATTAACATTCCCCCAGATATTTGGGTTGATAAAGATGGTAAAAAAATAGTGGGCGAAATAGAAATAAAATACAGAGAATTGCACGATGCTTATGATATTTTTTTAGCTGGTGTGCCAATGGCTTACGACACAGCAGGAGTAAAGCAAAATTTGCAAACTGCCGGAATGTTTGAATTAAGAGCTTTCAGCAAAGAAAATGAAGTTTTCATGAAAGAAAATAGTAAAATAAACGTAAAGATGGCATCTTATGAAGAAAAAGCGGATTATAATTTTTATACACTAGACGAAAATGCAAAAAATTGGGCTTATAAAGGTACCAATAAACCCGAACCTAACGGCAAGATTCAAATTCTGAAAGATTCGATAGAACTTATGAAACCCAAAGTGATAATTCCTTTCGAAAAAGACTATTTTGCCCTAGATTATTGGGCGATTCTTGATGTTTATTACAATGTAAAACCCTCAGGAGATGTTTGGAAATATGAGAAAAATACAGAATTGAAGAGAAAATCGGAAAAATATGGCTTAAAATGGTCGGGGATTTATGGAACGTGGGAAACGTTAAATTTCAATGGAAAAAAAGTATTTGCCTATGAAGTTGTATGGAGAAACATTTCGGGAAAAGAAATCCCAAAATGGGTTCAAACAAAAGAATATCATACAGATAACAGATTAATAAAACTTACAAAAGTAGGCGATAACCAATATAGTTTAACGGTTAGAAATGGCTGGGAGGATAATGCTCCAAAATTTAGTTTTAAAGCCGAAGCAGTAATGATGCTAAAAGAAGTTTTCAAGCAAATGCCCGAAGATTGGCAAAAAGAATACGAAGTAACGATGAAGAAAATAGCAGAAGCAGAAGCTAGGCTTGCAGCACAAGCTAAAGTGTTCAGAACCTTTGATATAGAACAAACAGGTTTCCATAATTGGGACAAAGTATATCACAGAGACGATAAAATAATAGTAGAAGCTGATTTCAATTTTGAAAAGCAAGAACTTGATAAAGAAACAATTCCAATTGTTTATTTCATTGAAAATAACAAATCATTTGTGCAAATTTCGTTTCAAGATTGGCAAAAAATGATGCTTGTACCTGATAGCACAGCTAAATTTGTAGCTATTCTTTCAGAAACAGAAATGGCGACTTTCAGTAATTCTGACTATCAAAAGCTTGATTTTTCGACACTTGCTTCTACAAAAAAGCAAAGTTTCAAAATGAAAACAGTAAAAATTAACAAAAAAGAAGACTTTGTGAATGCGCTCAATTAAAAACAAAAAGCGTTGCCTAAGCAGCCTAAAAACTACTTAGGCAATGCCTTATTATTTAATAAAAATAATTAATTTGAAACTTAAACTACTAAAATTGAAATTATGAAAAAAACTATATTTTTTTATAAACTAATCCTAATTTTTATATTTTTTCCAGTGCTTATGTTTTCTCAAAATAAAGAAAGTATTGCCATTATAGGAATTGATACTAAAGGCGTTATGTTCGACAATATATCAATGGAAAATTTACTAAGGCTAGAAGTAGAAAAGACAAATAAATATGAAGTTTTTGACAAATACGATGTAAATAATATACTAAAAACCAATGGATTTGACCCGTTGGATTGCTTTGGAAAAACGAAACTACTAGAAGTAGGTAACTTACTAAAAGTGAATAAAATACTAACTGGAAATATTGACAAATTTGGCGAAAAAATTATTTTTACATTGCGTATGATTGACGTAAAAAACCAAACAATAGAAAATACTAACGTTATGGAATACCTTGATTTAGAGCGAGAAATACAAACAATGGCTCGCATATCGGTCAATAATATGCTGGGAATTACCAACGATGCACTTTTGGTTGATTTGCTTATCAATTACGAGCAAATGATTTCGAGTCCTAAAACTACCGTAAAACTTAATGGTCCACGCATGGGTGCTTCCTACATCTATGGCTCTGCAAGTGAAAGACTTAGGGCACCAGAAAGTGAAGGAGGTTTTGATATGTATCCAATAACTTCTATCTTTGGTTTTCAATACGAAAGGCAATATCTAAGTTCAGGCGAATTTCAAGCATTAGTAGAATTTGTGCCTGCACTAAGTGGCTTAGAATCAGGCAATTTTATTCCTTCTCTGTCGCTTATGAACGGTTTTAGATTCAACAAAAAAGGTTGGGAAATTGGACTTGGTCCTATATTTAGAGGTATAAAATATGCCAAAGGATATTACGATTCAAATCAAATTTGGATAAAAACAGACTCCGTTATAGATTCAAACTACACGCTCACTCGGCGAATAGATCGCGATGGAAAATTAGAACTTTCTACCGGATTAATTATTGCAATTGGAAAAACATTCAAATCGGGTTACTTAAATATTCCGATGAATATTTATTTTGTTCCAAAAAAAGATAACAATACAATTGGCTTCATTTTTGGCTTTAATATAGCAAAAAGAAGCATAAAACGATACTAATTGAGGTGTAAAAGCTAATAAAATAGGCTTCAATGCTAAAACAAAAAAAGCCTATTTATTTTTTTTATGAAAACAAAAATTAAAAAAATCGTTTATTCAATAAAAAGAAATCCAGCAAAACCATAGCTGTCATTGCCTCTACAATCGGAACTGCACGAGGTACAACACAAGGGTCATGTCTGCCTTTGGCTCCAAATTTCACTTCATTATGTTGAATATCAATAGTTTCTTGCTCTATAATTATGGTTGCAACCGGCTTAAAAGCAACTCTAAAATAAATATCCATTCCATTTGAAATTCCGCCTTGGATTCCACCCGAATTATTTGTACGCGTTTTTACGATACCATGTTCGATGTAAAAAGAGTCATTGTGTTGATTACCAAACATTTCAGCGGCAGCAAAACCACTTCCCAACTCAAAAGCTTTTGCAGCGTTTATACTCAAAACAGCTCTACCAAGTTCGGCATGAAGTTTCAAAAATTCAGGTTCACCCAAACCGATGGGTACATTTTTGGCAATGCAACTAACTACACCTCCCACAGTATTGCCATTTTTCCGCACATCTTGAATTAAATCAACCATTTGCGAAGCCATTTCAGTATCAGGACAACGAACAATATTGGTCTCAGTTTGAGATAAATCGAGCTCAGAATAGGCTTGCGAAAGTTTCAAATTACCAACTTGAGAGGTATAGGCACTGATTTCAACACCTTGTTTTTTAAGTATTTGCTTTGCAATAGCACCTGCTACCACGCGCGACAAGGTTATGCGTGCCGAACTGCGCCCACCACCACGCGGATCGCGCAAACCATATTTTGAGAAATAGGTAAAATCGGCGTGAGAAGGACGAAAAATTTCGTGCAAATTGTCATAATCCGACGATTTTTGGTCTTTATTCCATACTAAAAAAGCTATTGGCGCACCAGTAGTTTTCCCTTGATAAATACCCGATAAAAATTCTACTTCATCTGCTTCTTTGCGCTGTGTACTCACTTTCGACTGCCCAGGTTTTCTGCGGTCAAGCTCATTCTGTATTGCACTGAAATCCAATTCAATACCCGATGGACAGCCATCAATAACACCACCAACGGCTTTTCCATGCGATTCGCCAAAACTTGTTAATCTATATAAATTCCCAAAAGTATTCATTGTCAGCTAAGTATAAATAATTGAATAACAAATAAAAACACGAAATTGGAATATTTTTTTCCTATTTCGTGTTTGGCTAGCTTACTAATATGAGCTAAATATCTATTAATGATGATGATGATGCCCTTCACCATGAACATGTCCATGTTCTATTTCAGTATGCGATGCCTCGCGAATTTCGATAACAGTTCCAGTGAAAAACAAATCATCGCCTGCAAGCGGGTGGTTAAAATCAATTTGCACCTCGTCGTCAGTTACTTCCAACACAATTCCATTGTAATGATTTCCGTCTTTATCTTGCATAGGAATCACATTATCAACAACTAACAGGTCTTCGTCAATCGCTCCGTCCACTTCAAAAACGGATTTGGGAAGATTTACAATTGCTTCTTCCGACGCCTCGCCATAAGCATCAACGCTTTTAATCATAAAATCAAATGAATCACCAGCTTTCATGCCTTCTAATTGAGCCTCAAAGCTTTCAAGCATTGTACCAATACCATGAATATATTGCATTGGTTTGTCTTTATCTACAACTTCAACTAATTCGCCATCTTTTGCGTTAACATGCAAACTGTAACTAATTGATACAACTTTATTCTTATTTACTATCATTTTTATAGTATGTATTAAAAATTTATCATAAAATTTCATTTAGAATTAGCATACTTTATGAATGTAAAAACGAAAAAAATTAATTCAAGTTGATAAATTAACTAAAAGTCATTTCTTTTAAAGAAAACCAAGTCTAAAACGCTACAAAAGTAAATAAAAATAAATTGTATTTCAATCTTTTTCGAAAATATCGTAACAAAATGGAAAAAATAATGCACGTTAATATCTAAAATTTTGAATAATAAATAGTTAATTTCTAAAACTGCAAAAAAAAGAAAACACACTCTACCTTGATTATTAAAAACGAAAAAGGCTGATAATTAGCTAATAATCAAACTAAAAATCTGTAATCATATAATTATAAATTTTATCCTTAAAAAAATATTTATTAAAAAAAAGAAAGAAAAAACGTTTTTTCCGTATTTAATTTCAATTTTAAAATCCTCATATACATAAACAAAACGCAATTTTCAAATTTTGATTTGAATGGAAAAAAATCATTTATAAAACTCTGTTTCATAATTTTTTTATTCTACCTAAATTTTTAATTTTGTATAAAAAAAGACGTCGAAATTTTAAAATAAGCAGAATGCTAAGCATCATTGCTATTTAATTTTTAAGTAATCACTTTGCTACTTTCTTATTTTTAAGTACTTGGCAAAACGAAATATAAAATTAATTTTATTTCACTACTTATAAAATCAATAAGTAGCTATAATAATATATACATTATTTAAAATTTCTTATATTTAAAACAAAGAATAAGAAGATAGTTTCTCCAAAATATTATTTCAAATACAACATAAAAATGAAAAATTTATCAATTTTGTATATTCTTTTAGCTATTTTTCTCTTTAGCTGCACAAAAGAAAGGATAATTACAGATTCTAATGCTAAGCTATATTTTTCGACAGATACAGTAACTTTCGATACTATCTTCACAACAATTGGTTCTACTACAAAAGAGTTAAAAATTTATAATCCTTACAATGAAACAATAATAATAAAGTCGATAGAATTATCAAATAAAACGGATTATTTTAGATTAAATATTGATGGAATAGCTAGTAATAGCTTAGAAAATATAGAATTAGAAGGAAAAGATAGTTTGTATATTTTTATAGAAGTTACAATAAATCCAAATGACCAAAATTCGCCAATAGAAATTATAGATTCTATCGTATTTAATACAAATGGAAACATACAAAATGTTAAAATACAAGCATTTGGTCAAGATATGAATTTAATAGACGGGCAATATATCCAAACGCAAACTTGGACAGCAGAAAAGCCCTATTTAATTATAAATTCAATGCTTGTAGATTCGCTCCATACACTAACAATCGAAGCAGGAAGTAAGCTTTATTTTTCAAGAAATTCGACTCTTTACGTAAAAGGAACTCTTTCTGTATTAGGTGAATATGGAAAAGAAGTCGTATTAGGGGGGAGCCGATTGGAGCAAATGTATAATGATGTGCCTGGGCAATGGAACGGAATCGTTTTTCTCGATGGCAGTAGAAATAATATGCTTGAATATGCTATTATAAAAAATGCTATAATTGGCGTAAATATTGGGTATATAGAGAATTTAATAAAGCCAGAAGTTGAAATTCGTAATTCGCGAATAGAGCATCATTCGTATGCCGGAATTTACGCATTAGATTCTAAAATATTTG